>Ga0180009_10001548_pt1 | contig 28092 bp, 17 predicted proteins | sample OS_PC_MetaG_FD_123537 | JGI IMG/M metagenome (GOLD analysis project Ga0180009, IMG submission 123537) | Groundwater microbial communities from the Aspo Hard Rock Laboratory (HRL) deep subsurface site, Sweden - OS_PC_MetaG | ecosystem: Environmental > Aquatic > Deep subsurface > Groundwater... | reverse complement strand
GTAGGGACGACCCTGATCCTTGAGCCAGGCAGCCTGCAGGGCGAGCAGCCGCGCCGATTCCAGCTCGGTGCCCATGTCGGCGATCATGGCGCCGATCACCGGCTGCCTGGCCAGGGGCTTGCCGAACTGTTCGCGCACCTTGGCATAGCGGGCCGCCTCCTCCAGGCAGGCCATGCCGATGCCCAGGGCCTGGAAGGCGATGCCGATGCGGCCTCCGTCGAGGGCGGCCATGGCGATCTTGAAGCCGTCGCCTTCGCTGCCGAGCAGCTGGTCCGCCGGAACGCGCACGTCCTCCAGATCGACCACCACGGTGTCGCTGGCCCGCAATCCCATCTTGTCTTCCTTCTTGCCGACGGTCAGACCCTCGCTGGCCCGCTCGACGATGAAGGCGTGGGTGTCCTGGTGCCCCGTGGTCCCCGGGGTGCGGGCGACCACGACGAAGAAGGAGGCGCGGGCGCCGTTGGTGACGTAGATCTTGCTCCCGTTGAGCAGGTAGTGATCCCCGTCGCGGCGGGCGGTGGTGATCAGGGAGGCGGCGTCGCTGCCGGCGCCGGGTTCGGTGACGCAGAAGGCCGCGATCTCCCCGGCCGCCATGCGGGGCAGGAACTGCTGCCTGGTCTTCTCGCTGCCGAACATGGCCAGCGGGTAGCTGCCGACGCTGTTGTGCACGGTCAGCATGACGCAGACGCCGGCGCTGGCCTTCGCCAGTTCCTCGACCACCAGTCCGTAGGTGATCGTGTCCACGCCGAGTCCCCCGTACTGCTCCGGAAAGGACAGCCCGAAGAAACCGTTCTCCCGGAGCCTGGCGATGAGGGAATCGGGCATGGTCCCCTCCTCGTCCATCTGCCGGGCGATGGGAGCGATCTCCTTGCGGGCGAAATCCCGGACCATGTCGCGGAACATCTTGTGGTTCTCGGTGAGGTCGAAGTTCATGTCGGCTCCTGTTCGGCGGTCCCTCGCGGGCCTGCGGTCCATCGGTGGAAAATAGCCCCCGGCAGGTCGTCCTTCAATCCCGGAGGACGCCCAGTTCGAGAGGGAGTCGGGTCACCAGGGCGACGACCACCGGGTTCCCAGGCCCGGGCCCAGGAGGATCGCGTTCGTCAGCATCTGCTCGGTTTCGGCCATCCACCGGCGGTAGGCCGGATGGTCGGCGAAGAGGACCGCCTGTCCCCGGCCGACCCCCTCGCGAACCGCGTAGGCCGTGCGGGCGATCCGGGCCGCCGCCTCGGGCCAGACCAGACCGCCCCGATGCAGACGGGCCGGGTCCATGAAAAGGGCTCCCACCATGACGGGAGGCACGGCGATCATGGTGTCGTCGCTCCCGAACCAGACCGTGGCCTCGTCGCCGAGCCCGAAGTTCAACCAGGCCTCGGGATCCAGTTCCACCCCAAGCAGGGCGCCCTGGGGCATGAACCGGCGCAACCGCTCGTCGGCCGTCCGGACGTCGCCTTCTTCCGGTTTCGCCCTGCCTGCAGGGAGGACGGGCTCGAGCCACTGCTCGAGGTCCAGCGGGCCGGCGCCGAGGGGTTTGCCCTGATCGTGCCCCTCGCAGAAAGGCAGGGCGCCCGGACCGACCACCGGAGCCACATCGTAGAGGGCCCCGTGGAAGACAGGCTGCGGGCCCTTCGCGTCCCCGGCGGCTGCCTGCGGTGCAGGTCGCAAGCCGAGAGCCGCCGGACGGCCCGCATCCTGGGCCTCCTGGGCGGCGATGCTCCAGACCGGAGGCGGGAAGTCCCCGAGCGCATCGGACCGGAAGCGGGTCCCGACCAGGCCCAGCGCGGGATCGGCCAGCAGGCGCGCTCCGCCCGCCATTCCGATCGCCGTGCCTCCGGCGGACACCCATTCCTTGAGCCGGGCCAGCCCCTGCTCACCCAGGATCTGCCTGTACATCGCCGTGCCGCCCCGGATGGGCGGGAAGACCAGGACGTTGTAGCGGGCCAGGTCGATCCGGTTGAAGGACCCGAGGTCCAGGCTGTTGAAGCGCAGCCCCAGGGTCTCGTCCAGCAGGTGCCACACGAATCCGAATTCGGAGGGCGACACGGGACTGCCGCTGAAGACTCCCAGGCGCGGTTCGACCAGGACCGGGTACTCCGCCCCCCCGAGGTCGGGGCCTTCCTCCGCCCGGGAGGTCCCCACGGCGTCCATCCGGACCAGGAGTTCGCCCTGGATCGCAGCCAGGCGCTCATGCAGGTCAGGCACGTTGCCTTCACGGCGGACGACCAGGGTCCCCGGGAAATAGGACCGGCCCCCGATGGCGAAGGGCTTGCGCGCCACCCTCACGGTGACGCCTTCCTGGAACAGCCGGACCAGGATCCGCGGCCCGGCGGGATGGTCGACCGGGATGATCACGCTGCTGAAGACCGCGGGCACAGGATCGACGGCCGGCGGCAGGGACCGTTCCCAGCGCATCCACCGCCCACCGGGGAATTTGCCTGCCCAGTAGGCGGACACCCCCCGGATGAGGGGCAGGGACCAGGCCGTGGTGTCGTAGAGGCGGCTGCCCTTGCCCTTCTCCAGGTACTCGCGCTCGTCCTGGAAGAACGTCGAGTCCATGGGAACGTGGGGATCGAGGATGACCCGGGCGAGCGCCCCCTGGGGCTGGTCCAGCCGCACCAGCAGGGATCCGGCGGGCAATTCCAGCGTCTCCTCCTCCCCCGTCACCGCATGCCGCAGACCAGACACCCGGGCGGACTGTTCAGCCAGGACCAGGACCTCGACGCCCTGGGCCTCCAGCTGGGCGCCCAGGGCAGCCAGGCGATCGGCATGCCGGGATCCGGCCGGGAACACCCACGCCTTGACGGGGCCGTCGGTCCCGGCTGCGACGGCGTCCCCGCGGGCGGCGATCATGTCCGCCAGGACCTGCGGGGCGTTGGCGGCGAGCGTGTTCAGATTGGCCAGGGAGGACGTCGCCTGATGATCCACCGCCTGGGCGAAGGTCCGCACCGTGCCGTCGCGCTTGTGCAGGAGGGTGCCCGTGGTGCGGCTCATCTCGTAGAGGATGCCCACGGCTCCCAGGTATTTCGCGTAGGAAGACCCGTATCCGGGAAAGAACTCCTCGTTCCATTCGCCGGAAAAGTAGGGATAGCCCCTGCCGTCCAGGGCCCGGGCCTGATCGTCGCTGAACTCCCGCTCCCACCTGGCGGCGCTCGCCGGAAGATGGGGATTGTAGGGGTGTCGTGCCGGAGGGAAGAGGTAGGTCGCGTTGCCGCCCATCTCGTGGCTGTCCACCATCAGCTGGGGCAGCCAGGTGGCGATGACGGCGGACCTGCGGCTTTCCGGATGCACCAGGCTGAACCAGTCGCGGTTCAGGTCGAACAGGTAGTGGTTCCCGCGCCCCCAGGGCCAGACTCCGGCGTGCGAAAGGTCGTCCTGGTCGGGATTGGGCGTGGCGTGGGCGAAGCTCGCGATCTGGGCGAGATAGCGGGCCCGCCCGTCCGGGTTCTCGCACGGGTCGATGAGGATCACCAGCTCCCGGCGCAGGCGCAGGGATTCCTCGTCGGTGCCGGCCACGAGCCTGTAGGCCAGGGCTGCGGCGGCGTCCGTGCTGCTCAGTTCGTCGCCATGGATGCCGTAGGCCAGCCAGGCCACGGCCTTGACCCCCTCGAGTTCCGAGGCGGTGGGCGTCGGTCCCTGCCTGGGATCCAGGCGGGCGGCGTGCCGGCCCAGGAACCCGTCGAGATCGGCCACGGTCCCCGAATCGCTCACGGCCAGGTAGACCAGGGGCCGACCTTCGTGAGTGCGCGCGTAGGTCCGCAGTTCCGCCAGGGGCGAGGTCTCGGCAAGCCGCTGGAAATAGGCGACGACCTCCTCCGGTCGCAGGGGCCGTTCGGCAGGCCGGATCCCCGCGAAATCCTCGAGGTCGGGAACGGCCGGATCGAACGTGGCCCCGGGGAAGAGATCGGCGTAGGACATCCCCCCGGGAGAGGCGGCGACCGACCCCGGGGACGAGGTCGCAAAGGCGGCGCAGAGGATCGCCAACAGGCACAGAACACGCCGGGGATCGAGGTCGTTCATGGCATCTCCCGTGGGCCGGGTGAATCGGGACATCGCGGCCCGTGGGCCGCTCGACGGCAGGCGGTCAGGAGCCGGAATGTACCACAGCGAACCCTGCAAACCAACCCCCCGCTGGCCGGGCTCCCCCTTGTCCGGGTCCCGCCGACGCGGTCGGTTCATTTCCGGTTTGACCTCGCGACCTCGGGACCCGCATGATGGTCCCGGCCGCCGGACCGCCCCCATCCCCGGGGCGGAACCTGTCCCGCACTCTGACCCCCTGGAGCTCGTCGTGCCGCGTCCCCGCCTCCTGCCCCTGCTTTCCGGATCGCTCGGCCTCTGGCTGGCCGCCTGCGCCTGCCACGCCTGGGCCGGCGATGCCACTCCCCCTGCCGGAACCGCCGGACCCGGGGTCCCCGAGCGCGGGCCGCGCCTGGCAGTCGCCGCGGTCCTCAATGCCCCGCGGGAGGACCTCCTCGCAGACCTCGACCCCGCAGCCGGTTGGGTCGCCGGCCTCGAGGTCCGCCTGGGAACCGCAGCCTACGTGAGGTTGGAGGGCCTGTGGCAGGATTCCCCCTTCGCCCCCGAATCCCTGGTCCGGGTCGAGGAGGACGCCACCCGGTACAACGAGGACTACCTCTACCGCGACGTGTGCCTGATGCTGGGCCTGGACCTGCTGCGCCCCCGGATCGGCAGGCCCCATCCCTTCGTGGAGCTGGGCGCAGGCGTGGCGGGCGAACGGTTCGCCTGGGTGTCGGTCGATCCCCAGGGCAGGAACGCCGTGGACCGGGAAACCGACCGGGTCTACTTCGTGGCGGCGGGCGGCGCGGGGATCGGGTTCCCCCTGCACAGGCGGCTGGACCTCGAACTGGGCGTATCGGTGCGGATCCACTGGGACACCGACCCCGGCACCGGGCTCTTCGACGACCTGACCGGCGAGTTGATCCCGGTGGCCGATCAGGATCCGACCACCACCAGCTTCGGCACCTTCGTCGGCGTCCGGCTGGGCCTGGCCTGGGCCCTCGGCTGACGGACGGACGGTCTCAGTCCACCGTGGCCTCCACCACTCCCACGGTCACCAGGTTCACCACGTCCTCCACCGTGGCGCCGTATTGCAGGATGTGGACGGGCAGCCGCGTGCCCATGAGCATGGGACCGACCAGCACCGCTCCCGCCATGTGGTGCAGCGACTGCATGGTGAGGGTCCCGGCCTGCAGGTTGGGGAACACCAGGACGTTCGCATCGTCCGTGAGGTCGGAGAAGGGGAAGATCTCCCTGCGCAGGGCCTTGTTGCGGGCCGTGGCCAGCTGCATGTCTCCGTCGATCTCCAGATCTGGATCCCGTTCCCGGGCCAGGGCCGCCGCCGCCTGGACGCGCCGGGCCGAGGCGTGGTCGTTGTTGCCGAAGTTCGAGAACGAGAGCATGGCGACGCGGGGATCGACGCCCAGGGACCGCGCCGTCGTCGCCGCCAGCAGGGCGGTCTCGGCGAGCTGTCCCGCCGTGGGCTCGATGTTGACCGAGCAGTCCGCCAGGACCACCACGTCGTTCTGCAGCATGACCAGGTGGTGGCTGCTGACCCTGTCGATCCCGGGGGCCGGCCCGATCACCTCGAGGACGGTCCGGAGGGTCTCGGTGAAGTGCGTGGACGACCCGGCGATCATCATGTCGGCGTGGCCCCCGTTCATCATGAAGGCGCCGAAGTATTCCGGCTGGCGCAACCTCTCGGCCGCGCTGGCCCTGATGACCCCCTGGCGGCGGCGCATGCGGAAGTACTCCTCGACGAAGGTCTCGAAGCGGGGGTCCCGGGTGGGATCGACGATCTCCGCCCCGCCGAGATCCCTGCCCAGCCGGTCGATGCGCTTGCGGATGTCCTTCGCCGGACCCAGCAGGATGGGCTGGGCGATGCCCTCGTCCAGCAGGATGCTGCAGGCGCGCAGGACGGTGTCGCTCAGGCCCTCGGTGAAGACCACGCGCGGGCGTGACCGGCGGGCGCGCATGAGCAGCTCGCGCATCTTCTCGCGGCCGGTGCCGATCCGCACGGAAAGCCGGCCCTCGTAGTCCACGGTGTCCACCGGAGCCTCGGCCAGCCCCTCGGCGATGGCCTGGGCCGCGACGGCCGCGGATTCGCGCACGAAGATCCTGGGGTCGATGGGCTTGGGCAGGAGGTACTCCGGTCCGAAGCTCAGGGGCAGGCCGCCGTACGCCCGCTCCACCTCCTCGGGCACCTCCTCTCGGGCCAGATCGGCCAGGGCGCGGGCCGCGGCCAGGAGCATCCCCTCGGTGATGCTCACCGACTGGACGTCCAGGGCGCCGCGGAAGATGTAGGGGAAGCTGAGCACGTCCAGCACCGCGTTGGGATCGGGGCCCAGCCCCGTGGCCACCAGCACGTCCTGCCGGCTGGCCCGGGCCTGTTCGTAGAGGATCTCCGGCTCGGGGGTGGCCAGGGCGAAGACAACCGGATAGCGGTTCATGGAGCGGATCATCTCCATGGTGAAGACGCCGCCGGCCGAGGCGCCGATGAGCACGTCGGCCCCCTTGACTCCCGCCGCCAGGGTCTTCAGCCGGGAGGACACCGCGAACTCGCGCTGGTACTCGTGGAGCTTCCGGTCGGACGGGTGCACCAGCCCGTCGACGTTGTACATGAGCATGTTGCCGGGATCGACGCCGAGCCGCCGCAGCAGCCGGGCGCACCCGATGCCCACGGTCCCCGCCCCGCAGATCACCACCTTGACGTCCCCGACCCGCTTGTCGACCAGGTCCAGGGCGTTGATGAGGGCGGCCGCGGCCACGACGGCGGTGCTGTAGAGGTTCTCGTGGTAGACCGGGATGGTCAGGATCTCCCGCAGGCGATCGTAGAGCTCCAGCCCCTGGGGCGCCTGGATGTCCTTGAGGTTGATGCCGCCGAAGGTGGGCTCGAGCATGCGCACGGTCTCCACGATGCCGTCGATGTCCCGGCTGGCCAGCTCGAGGTCGAACACGTCGATGTCCGCGAGCCTCTTGAACAGGATGGCGATGCCCTCCTGCATGGGCTTGGCCGCGAAGGGCCCCACGTTGCCAAGACCGGGCACGGCCGAACCGTCGGTGACCACCCCCACCAGGTTGCCGCGGGAGGTGTACTTGAATACCGCCGATGGGTCGCGGGCGATCTCCTCGGCGGGGAAGGTGGCCCCGGGCAGGTAGGCCAGGCGGAGTTCACGCGGCGTCAGGCAGGGCTTGGTGGCGGTGACGCCGATCTTGCCGGGCCGTCCCCCGGCGTGGTACTCCAGGGAATCGTTCTTGCGAATCACATCGTCGCTCCCGGTTCGGGTTCCGGATCCAGGACTTGCGGATCGAGGGCCAGCGGATCGAGGGCCCGCGGATCCAGCGGGTGCCGCTTCAGGGTCTCGTTCAGTTCGGCCAGGAAGGTGGCGATCGGTCTGGCCTGCAACAGCATGACCTGCGTGCCCTCGATGGCGAACTCCAGGTCCAGGGGATAGCCGTACCCGGCCTCGAGGGCCTCCACCTTCTCCACCAGTTCCAGCAGTTCGGTGTATTCCAGGGCCGGCCTCAGGCGCTGATGGTAGAGGGTCTCGACCAGCCGGGTGCCCGAGCCCCGGCGCTCGTCCCGGACGACCATCAGGGGCTTGTCGTTGGTGACGTAGTTGAAGGCCAGCGCCTCCCCCTTGCGCCGCGGGGCCTTGACGACGGTCACCAGGTCGGCGGCCACCTGGCCGGAGACGACGCCCTCGCCGAGGCCGAGACCGGCGTTGATCACCATCTCGCCCAGGTCGCCGCGGGCGATGTTCACGGTCTGGACGACCCCGGACACCCTGGCGTCCACCATGCGCTGGACGATGAGGCCGCCGGCCGGCCGGGCGTCCGCAACCCCCATGGTGGCCCGGTTGTGCAGGGCCCGTTCGGACCAGAGACCGGCCCAGGTCAATCGCAGGTGTTCGAGCAGGGCGCCCTCGCCCATGACGTTCAGGTAGGTCTCGAACTCGCCGGCCTTCATCGCGACCTCGGTGTCCTCGTCGCGGGAGGAGGACCGGATGGCCACCGCACCTCCCCCGCCGTCCGGACCCAGCCCGCGATAGGCTGCGGTCACGGCATCGGCGAGGACCACAGGCAGGGCGCAGTCCATCCACAGGGCTCGGATGCGGGCCGATTGCTGCTCGAAGTCGAGGTCCCCGTCCGCCAGGATCCTGGTGATGGCCTGTTCCAGGACCGTCCCTGCGACCCGCTGTTCCAGCGCGAGCCCGAAGGCCCGGTCGGTCACCACGAACCAGGCGGGGCAGAGGCCGGGTCCGGCCAGGGCCTCCATCTCGCCCAGGTTGGCAGCCTTCCAGCCGATCAGCGGATGCAGGGGGAAACCGCACTGGGAGGAGCCCAGGACCAGGGCGTCCGCATGGCGCTTCATCGCCGCCGCCGTCGCACGCTCCAGCCGCCGGCCGACGTCCGCCAGGCGTCGGGAGTCCGACCCGGTCCCACCCAGAACCTGCCCGCACCGCTCGATGTGGCGGACCAGATGCCGGGCGCGCGCCGGGGGATGACGCCGGGAAACCAGCTGGTCCAGCTCTTGCCGGCCCGCGGCCGACATGTCCTGCAGGCGGCGTAGAGCGGCCCGGTCGACGGACAGGGTCCAGTCGCTCCCGGGAACCGCGACCTCCTGACCGCACGAGGCCAGCAGTGCGGCGCAGGTGCGGGAGGCCTCGAGGCATCGCCGGGCCTTCAGGCGATAACCCAGGACCACGCCGAGCTGGCCGGCGGCAGGAATCCCCTCCAGCGCCTCGGCCACCGCCAGGCGCGTGCACATCTCCAGGCGATCCACCAGCTCCCGCAGCCGCCCGGAAACCTCCTCGGCCACTGCGGGGTTGGCCAGGAGCCGCCCCAGCAGACGCGCGCGGTCGGTCTCCGGGACCGCGGCGAGGTCGGCCCCCGCCAGGATCTCCTCCAGGGCGAATGCAGCCAGGACCTTGTCCGCCAGGCGGTCGAGGATCTTCTCCACCTGGTGGCGGGCTCTCAGATGGGCCGCCCGGGCGGCGAGGGTGGCGGCCGCATCGGATTCCGAATCCCCGCTGCGGGCCGCTTCACCGAGCAGGCGCAGGCCTTCCCAGAGGGAAAGGGTGTCCCGGTCCTGGCCCAGGATGCGCACGACCGATTCGTCGGCGTCGAGGACGACCAGGTCGCCGTCGCGCAGCTGGTCGGCGCGCTTGCCCACCACTCCCTGCACGCTGACCCGGAACCCGTGGACCACCCGGTCCAGCCGGCGCCTCACCGTGGTGGTGAAGTGCAGGGCGACCGACCGGCCATGATCCCGTTCGAGCTGGGCGGGCGCGAGCAGGGCGGGCTTGCCGTACTGGATGGCGACCAGGGCGGCGTGGCTGAGGACGGCACCCCCGATGGACACCACGCCGGCGGCGTGGAAGAGGAAGGGATTGTCCTCCGGACGGATCTCGCGCGCGATCAGGACGGCGCCGGCGACGTCCTCGGGCCGCCGGCCCCGGACTCCGAAGACGGCCCGGCCGACCGCCCGGCCGGGAGCGGCCTTGACCCCACCCAGGATCTTCTCCTCCTCCAGCCGCGGCCGGCCCCGATCGGTGGCCGGGGAGGATGCCAGGTCCCGCAGGTGGTCGAGTTCTCCGGCGGGGAAGCCCCCCGGCGCCCGGGCCGATCCGGCCAGGTAGTTGGCGCCTCTCAGCAGCGCCCACATCCGGCCTGGATCGATCAAGACGTTGCTCTGCCAGGCGCTGCGCGGTCCGGATCTCCTGCGGAAGAGGCGGTCCCCCTCGCAGGCGAGCCCCATGCGCACCAGGCGGTGCTGATCCCGCAGCAGGAAGACCGTCAGCCAGCCCCCGCGGACGGGAAGCCTGCCGCGTTCGACGCAAAGGCGGCCGACCGTGCCCGTCGGCTGGAATTCGATGAAGCGCTCCAGTTCGGCCATGGGGCGGGCCAGGGCGACGGCCCCGGCGGCCAGTTCCTCGTCCCCTGCCAGGATCTCTGCGAACGCCTCGGCCTCGTGCAGGAGCTGGACCAGTTCGGGATGGGGAGGTTCGGGAGCTTCGGTTCCTGCAGCCAGCCAGCCCGATCGTCGCGCCCGGCGCCAGGGTCCCAGATACTCCTCCTCCAGGAGATTGAGGCCGATGCCTCGGGAGTCGTCTCCGGGCAGGGCGGCCGGCGCAGTCAGGCGCAGCCTTTCCAGTTCCCCCCGCACCCAGCCCAGGAATCCGGGAGGACATTCCCCGTTGTAGAGATCCTCGTAGGGTTCCCTGCCGTTCCAGGACCGTTCGACCGGGCCGGTGGGGCCGGGATCGTAGCCCTTGAGGATGCGGCTCCGGTCCGCCGTCAACAGGCCGCGGGGCAGGATCACCCCGGACCGCACGAACCGGTCCGACCAGGCCGCCTCCACCAGCCCCCTGGACTCGGGCCCGTAGGCCAGGGATCCGATCTGCCAGTCCACCTCCATCAGCCAGGGGGCCAGGCGGAATAGCGCCGACGCCTTCGCGCAGAGGTCGCCGAGGTCGGGGCAGCGCTCCTTGTCGTAGCGAACCTGGAGGCGCGTCCCGTCGAGGCTCACGTCGCAGCCCAGATCGCGGAACATCAGGCGGATCGCATCGAGCCGGAGGTTGGGATGGACGTCGAGCTCGAAGTTGCTCACCCCGTAGTACTCCAGGTCGATCATCCCCCCCCGCTGGGGCGGGGAGTAGTCCACCCGCAGGAAGACCGGGTGGTTCCTGAAGAAGAAGTAGTAGTGCACCTCGTTGCCGAACAGGTAGACGTTCACGTCGGGGAACCGGAGCCGACCGTCGAGCAGCTGGCGCTCCCACGCGTCCACCAGCAATCCTACCGGGAAGGGCAACGGCGCATCCCCCTCGATCTCCGCGGCCTTCTCGAACTCGGCGTACCGGATGGACGGAGCCTTCGTCAGGCGTCCCCGCCTGTCCACCAGAACCAGGTCGACCGTGCGGTTGGGAGTCTGGGCGGCGTCCACCAGGGCGAACCCGTACCGCAACCCCTTCTGGTGGAGATACCGCTTCAGGCCGTGGACGGTGCGGACCTGGCCCAGGTTGCCCGGATCCTCGAACATCTGGACCAGGCGGGTCAGCTCGGGGGAAAGGGGCATGCCCTCGCACCAGCCCTCCATCTCCGCCAGGACCCTGCCCTTGAGGTCCCCGTAGACCTCCGGCAGGATGGCGCACTCCTCGGAAACCCCGGCGAACAGGGTCGAGTAGTCGGCGACGATGCGGTCCATGGCCCCGAGGATGCGCTCCACCTTGGCCGGGATCAGGGGCGCCACGTCGAGGATCTCGGCCAGCAGGTCGGCGTGGGTGGTGTTCAGGCGCCGGAAGCGGTCCACCGGGTCGCCGGACCGTCCCCCGTTCCGTCCCTTGACGGGTGCAGGCGGTCCCTCGCCGACGGCGACCGCGACGATCCGTTCGGGCCCCCGCCGCACTCCTTGCGCCCTGGTCAGGAACGCTGCGTCGTCCAGGGGCAGGTGCGCCGGCGGGTATCCGGGAATCACCACCTCCGCCCGGTGCCGGAGCTCGATTCCCCGGTTGAGCGATGCCCAGCCGATCAGCGAGATCAGTTGCCGCAACAGGGCCCTGCCGAACCTGGCCTCCCCTGCGGCCACCGAGCGGTGGACCGAGGGCTCGGGCTTGCGGCCGGGAGTCAGGTCCAGAAGATCCCGGTGGGATGCCCTGGTGAATTCCAGGTAGGGTTGCAGGATGCGATGGGCCTCCCGGCCCAGCAGGATCTCGGCCAGATCCGCGGGAGCAGGCTCCCCCTCGCGATCCAGCAGGGTTGCGGCGAGGAGCCGGATGCCCGGATCCCTGTCCCCGGCCAGAAGGCGCCGGAGACTTTCCCTGCTTCCCGGATCCCGGGCCAGGACCTCCGCCGCCTGGGCCAGGGCAGGCGGCCAGTCCCCTCCGCCCTCCGCGCCGCCTTCGGCCTCCGCCTCGCCGGCCGCCGGCGCCAGGCGGGCCAAGATCTTCAGCATCGGGCGATCGAGAGGCCGCACGCCCCGCCGGACCGGCCCGAGCAGCAGTTCGACGGCGGCGGCGACGAGAGCCGGGTCCGGAGACTCGACCAGGGGGCCCAGGACCTTCAGGGGATCGGACAGGCGGGGCAGGAGCTTTTCGAACAGGGCCAGGACCGGAGCGCCGTCGGTCGGATCGGCGGCGGCGACACGGGACGCAAGACCCTTGATGCGCCGCAGGTCGGCCGCGGCGGGGCGGGGGCCGAGGAGGCGGTCGATGGCCAGGCAGTCGCGGGCGAGCTGGTCCGCGTCGGGGCGGATCATTTCCAGCTGCTCGACGACATCATCGATGAGGGAGACCAGCTCTCCCCGGCCCGACACCGTTCCCAATGGTGGAACCCCCGCGTCCCGCCGACACCCGTGAAGGACGACCGGATCCAATGATAATACATTTGCATCGCGGACAAGAGAAATCCCTCCGCCGGGTCGCCGGCGGAGGGAAGGAGCGGAGAGGCGACCGGCGGGGGACGGTCGCTTCTTCACCGGTCACTTCTTCAATTGACTCCCCGAGATCACCATCCGCTGGGCCTCGCTCGTGCCCTCGTAGATCTCGGTGATCTTGGCGTCGCGGAAGTGGCGCTCGACGGGGTACTCCTTGGAGTAGCCGTTGCCGCCGAAGATCTGCACCGCCTCGTTGGTGATGAAGTGGCTGGCCTCGCTGGCGAACAGCTTGGCCATGGCGGCCTCCTCGCTGAAACGCCGGCCCTGGTCCTTGGTCCAGGCCGCCCGGTAGGTGAGCAGGCGGGAGGCGTCCAGCCGGGTCGCCATGTCGGCGATCTTCCACTGGATCGCCTGGAACTGGCAGATGGGCCGACCGAACTGCTCGCGCTGCTTGCTGTACTCCAGGGCCGCCTCGTAGGCCGCGGCGCAGATGCCCAGGGCCTGGGCTGCGATGCCGATGCGGCCGCCGTCCAGGGTGCTCATGGCGATCTTGAACCCGGCCCCCTCGCCCCCGAGGGCCCGTTCCGGGCCGACCGTCACGTTGTCGAAGGCGAGCTGGGCGGTGTCGGACGCCCGGATGCCCATCTTCTCCTCCTTGCGGATCACCGAGAACCCCGGATCGGTCCTCTCGACGATGAAGGCGCGGATGCCCTTGTGCCGCAGTTCGGGGTTGGTCTGGGCGAAGACGATCAGGGTGTCGGCGTTGGCGCCGTTGGTGATGAAGTTCTTCATCCCGTTGATGATCCAGCCGTCGCCATCGGGCCTGGCCATCGTCTGCTGGTTGGCCGCGTCGGTCCCCGCCCCGGGCTCGCTGAGGCAGTAGGCCCCCAGCTTCTCCCCCCGGGCCAGGGGCGTCAGGAAGTCGCGCTTCTGATCCTCGGATCCGTAGGTCTCCAGGGGCCAGCACACCAGCGAATTGTTCACGGACATGATCACGCCCGTGGAGGCGCAGGCCTTGCTGATCTCCTCCATGGCCAGGACGTAGCAGACCATGTCCAGACCGGCGCCCCCGTACTGCTCGGGGACGTTGATCCCCATGAAGCCCAGTTCGCCCATCTTCTTGACCACGTCGGCGGGGAAGCGCTCCTCGTGATCGATGGCCGCGGCGATGGGAGCCACTTCCCTGGCCGCGAAATCCCGGGCCATGTCCCGGATCATCCTCTGCTGCTCGCTGAATTCGAATTGCACGGCGTTCACCTCGCGTGGGTGGTCCTGGTTCCGCTGTCCCTAGGCGTAATCGTAGAATCCCTTGCCGCTCTTGCGGCCGAGATGGCCGGCGTCGACCATGCGCCGCAGCAGCGGGCAGGGCCGGTACTTGCCGTCGCCGAAACCCTCGTGGAGGACCTCCATGATGTCCAGGCAGACGTCCAGTCCGATGAAGTCGGCCAGGGTCAACGGTCCCATGGGATGGGCCATGCCCAGCTTCATGACGGTGTCGATCGCCTCGCGGTCGGCCACGCCTTCCATCAGACAGTAGACGGCCTCGTTGATCATGGGCATCAGGACGCGGTTGCTGATGAAACCGGGGTAGTCCTGCACGGTGACCGGGACCTTGCCCAGGTCCTGCGACCACCGGGTGACCTTGGCGAGGGTGTCCGGACCGGTGGCCTGCCCGCAGATCACCTCGACCAGCTTCATCACCGGCACCGGATTCATGAAGTGCATGCCGATGACGTCCTGGGGACGCTTCGTGCAGGCGGCGATCTTCGTCAGGGAGATGCTGGACGTGTTGCTGGCCAGGACCGCGCCCGGCTTGCAGATCCCGTCCAGCTTCGAGAAGATGTCCCGCTTGACCTCGTAGGATTCGAACACGGCTTCGATGACCAGGTCGCTGTCCGCGGCCGCATTCAGATCCGTCGTGGGATTCAGGCGTCCCAGGGTGGCGGTGGCCTCCTCCTGGGTGATGGCTTCCTTCTTGACCTGGCGGCCCAGGTTCTTCTCGATGGTTCCCATGGCCCTGTCCAGGAATTCCTGCTTCACGTCGACCAGGTCCACCTGGTGGCCGTTCTGGGCGAAGACGTGGGCGATGCCGTTGCCCATGGTCCCTCCGCCGATCACCGTGACTTTCATCGCCGTATCCTTTCCGGCGCCGAACCGGCGCCAACCTCGTCAGGGAAGGGAGATCGCCATGCTCACCGCGTCGCCGCCGCCGAGGCAGAGGCTGGCGATGCCGTCCCGTACCTTCCGGTCCTCCATGGCGTGCAGCAGGGTCACCAGGATGCGCGCTCCCGAACAACCGATGGGGTGGCCCAGGGAGACGCCGCCGCCGTTGACGTTGACCTTGTCCTCGTCCAGTTCGAGCTGCCGCACCACGCCCAGGCTCTGGGCGCTGAAGGCCTCGTTGAGTTCGTACAGGCCGTAGTCCGCGACCGTCTTCCCGGTCTTCCTCAGGAGGTTCCGCACGCTGGTCACCGGCGCCATCATCACTTCCTTCGGATCGACGGCGCCGGTGGCCGAGGCCTCGATGAAGGCGCGGATGGTCAGGCCCTTGGCCCGGGCGAATTCCTCGCTGCAGACCAGCAGGGCCGCCGCGCCGTCGTTGATGGACGAGGCGTTGCCGGCGGTCACCGTTCCCCCGTCCCGCTTGAAGGCCGGTTTCAGCTTCGCCAGGCCGGCGGCGGTGGTGTCCGCCCGGGGGCCCTCGTCGCGGGCCACGACCACGGGATCGCCCTTGCGCTGGGGCACTTCGACCGGCACGACCTCGCGGTCGAACCTGCCGGCGTCCCAGGCGGCGCTGGCGCGCTGGTGGCTGCGTGCGGCATAGGCGTCCTGGTCCTCGCGGGTGACGCCGTAGGTCTCGGCCACCCACTCGGCGGTCATGCCCATGTGGAAGTCGTTGTAGATGTCCCAGAGGCCGTCGTGGACCAGCAGGTCGGTCACCTTGCCGTCCCCCAGCCGCAGCCCGTCGCGCGCGGTCATCAGGGCGTAGGGGATCTGGCTCATGTTCTCGAATCCGCCGGCGATGACGCAGTCCTTGTCGCCGGCACGGATGGCCTGGTCGGCCAGGGCCACCGCCTTCAGGCCGGAGCCGCAGACCTTGTTGACCGTCATGGCGCTCACCCCGGTGGGGATGCCGCCGAAGATGGCCGCCTGCCGTGCGGGATTCTGCTGCAGGCCGGCCTGGCACACGCAGCCCATGATCACTTCCTCGACCGCGGCGGGATCGAGCCCGGTGCGCCGGATGAGATCCTTGATCACGACGGCGCCCAGCTGGGGGGCGCGCACCGCCGCCAGCCCGCCCTGGAACCTGCCGATGGGCGTCCTCACTGCCTCACAGATGACCGATCGCTTGCTCACGGGAGCTCCTTCCTGACTGGATCGATTCCCTCACTGGGAAAGTTCGTATCGTCCGATGACCATGCGCTGGATCTCGCTGGTCCCCTCCCCGATCGTGCACAGCTTGGCGTCCCGGTACATGCGCTCGACGGGATACTCGCGCGTGTACCCGTAGCCCCCCAGGATCTGGATGGCCTTGTCGGTGACGAACATGGCCGTCTCGCTGGAGTGAAGCTTCGCCATGGCGGCCATCTGGGCGTAGGGCTCGCCGCAGTCCTTCAGGCGGCAGGCCTCGTACGTCAACTGGCGGGAGGCCTGGATCTGGGTCGCCATGTCCGCCAGCATGAACTCCACCGCCTGGAAGCTCGCGATGGGCTTGCCGAACTGGACGCGTTCCTTGGCGTAGGCCAGGGCGGTCCGGTACGCGCCCTCGGCCAGGCCCAGGGCCACCGCCGCGATGGAGATGCGCCCCCCGTCGAGGGTCATCATGAAGTACTTGAAGCCCTCGCCCTCCTCGCCCAGCAGCAGGTCGGCGGGGATGCGGACATCCTCGAGGGTCAACGGGGCGGTGTCGCTGGCCCGCATGCCCAGCTTGTCCTCCTTTTTCTCCACCGTGAAGCCCGGGGTGTCGGTGGGGACGATGAAGGCGCTGATGCCGTGGCTGCCCTCCGCCTCGGGATCGGTCTTGGCGGTGATCACGATGGCGCCCGCGTAGTGGCTGTTGGTGATCCACATCTTGGTCCCGTTCAGGACCCAGTGGTCGCCGTCGCGCACCGCCGTGGTCCTGGTGCCGCCGGCGTCGCTGCCGGCGCCCGCCTCGGTCAGGCCGAAGCTGAGCAGGGACTCGCCCGCGGCGGCGGGAGGCAGGAACCGCTGCTTCTGTTCCTCGGTGCCGAGTTCAACGAGGGGCCAGCAGCCCAGGCTGTTGTGGGCTGCGACCGTCAAGCCGTGGCTGCCGCAGACCGCGGAGATCTCCTCGACCACCAGGGCGTAGCTGGTGATGTCGCCGCCGAGCCCGCCGTACTGCTCCGGCACGACCATACCCAGGAAACCGAGCTGGCCCATTTCCCTGACGTTGGCCTCGGGGAACTCGCCGGAGTGGTCGAGCTTCGCGGCGACCGGAGCGATCTTGGCCCTGGCGAAATCCCGGGCCATCTGGCGGATCATCTTCTGGTTTTCATTGAGTTGCATCGCGATCTCCTGCGGGGCAAGCCGGGACGGAAGCTGACCGGACGGCCGGACGGCCGGACGGCCGGACGACGCCGGACCGCTGCGAACGCGGCCGGGGGCAGCTTCGGAAACGTCCCGTGCACGTTACAGGAATAACATGGGGATGGGAAGAAAAAACCCGGAAAAGCCCTTCACGGCGGGGGATTTGGCTGCCTCCGGCCCCTCCCGGAAGATACGGAAAAAAGGACGGGTCTGGACTCCATTCCCGGCCCGTCCCCGGCGGGAGGAGCGGCCCGGCGCCGCGGCGCCGGGCCCCCGCCTCGATCCGGATCAGTCGGTCAGACGGATCCCCGCGCGGCCCGTTGAGGGGGTGATCCTGCCGGGAAGGTTCACAGGAATTCCGCCTTGATGCTGCCGAATGACCGGCCGCTGTCGGGCACGAGGGTCCGGCAGTAGTTGGGCTCGCCCGGCGTGGGCTCGCAACCGGTGCCCGGAGGCGTCATGCTCCCGGTGTAGGGGAACAGGGCGTCGTAGAGGATCCACTCGGTCCGTTCCTCGTTCCAGCCCGTGCTGCGGTCGTCGTCGGCCACGTGGTCCCCGAACGTCACGGTGTCGAGGATCTCGAGATCATGGCCCCCGTCCCCGGGATAGCTGTGGAGCAGGTAGACGGTATCCCCGCCGTTGTTGAGGCTGAAGCCACCCGTCGTGACCCCCACCTCCAGCTGCCAGGCCACCGCGTCCGACCCGTAGAAGACCCTCGCCTCCCCCGGATCCAGGACGCCCGACAGGTGCAGGCGCGGGGAATCGGCCGACTCGTCCTGAAGCCAGTAGTCCCCGAGGTCCACCGGTCCGGTCCCCAGGTTGATCACCTCGATCCATTCGTCGCCCTTGAAATCCACGATGCCGTCGCCGTCCCAGTCGCTCCCCGGATCCGCCAGGATCTCGTTGAGATGGATCTGGGACGCCGCCTGGCCGGCAGCGGCGGTCATGAGCCCCAGGACCAGGACGGCGACGCCCCGCCAGCGTTGGAATCCGTTCATGGTGCACTCCGCATCCGGGAGGAGGTTGCCGCGGGCCCGCGGACTGCGGGCTCGAGATGCCGCCCCGGAGCCAGAAGCACGCCAGCGGAGTTCCGTGGCAGGGACCTCTCTCCCGGCCCGGATTCCGGCCCTGACTCGGCCGGACATCCGGTCGGGCGCCTCTCGAAGCGTTCCTCCGGCGTTCCGGCCACCGGCCGACCGCCAATCCCGGTTGACGCCCATCGGTGTCCCGGTGCGTAAAGGATTCGCAGCCAAGACCCGTGACAGGAACCGCGGACTTGGCCTACAATGGCCCGGTGCCCCACCCCTGGCATCCATCCGGGAAAGGACGGACTCATGACCTTCCGCATCGGCGTCATCGGAGCCGGGACCCACGGCGCCCGCTACCTGCGGCATGCCCTGGCCGACGTTCCGGGCCTGACCGCGACCGCCCTTTGCCGGCGGGACCCCGAGGCGGGCGCGAAGCTCGCCGGGGAACTGGGCCTGCGGTTCCACCGCGACCCCCTGGCCCTCATCGCCGACCGGGAGGTCGACGGGGTCGTCATCGCCACCCCGCCTGCCAGCCACGGTCATCTTGCCGAGGCCGTGCTCGGGGCCGGCAAGCCCTTGCTGCTGGAAAAACCCCTGACCGCCACCCTGCAGGAAGCCGAGCACCTGGAGGATCTCGACGCCAGGTCGGCCACGCCCCTGTTCCTGGCCCAGACCCTGCGGTGGAATCCCGTGATCAAGACCGTGAAGGACATGTGGCCCCTGCTGGGCAAGGTCCACCTGATCCGCCTGGCCCAGCGGCTGGAGCCCACCACCCTCGCCTGGCAGCACGACCCGCACGATCCCACCGGGGGCTCCGTGCTGATCACCGGCGTGCACCTCATCGACACCGTCCGGTTTCTCACGGGGCGGGAATTCGCCTCGGTGACCGCCTGGACGGACCAGATCCTCAATCACGCCGTCGAGGACGCCTTCCTGGCCCGGGCGGTCCTCGGCGACGGCTGCTGGGTCAGCCTCGAGGTCAGCAAGTACACCCGGAGTCGGGCCTGCTGGCTCGAGGCCGTCGGGGAGGACGGGCAACTGATGGCGGACTATCTCAAGGGGGGCATCACCCTGCGTCAGGGCCCGGTCGAGGAGCGCAGCGACATTGCGGCCGCAGTCCCCACCCTGCCGCTGGTCCTCGGGGATTGGTTGAGAACCGTCCGCGACGGCGCTCCACCCCCGGTCACGGTCACCGACGGCGTGGCGGTCATGCAGGTGGTGGACGCATGCTACCGGTCCGCCCGGACCGGCAGGGCGGTGGACATCTGAAACGGCGCCTCACCAGGCCCAAAAGACGGCGCCCGCCGCGAGGCGGGCGCCGGCATGGGATGGCTGGGTCCGGCAAGCCTGCCCGGAAAAATCCCGCCCAGGCCTACTGAGCCAGGATCCTCTCGATCCCCCCGCGGGCGATCGGATGGTATCCCGCAGAATGGTCCGCGAAGGTCTCCACCGCCAGGGTCCGCGTCCGTTCGTTGCGGTGCAGGGCGTTGTAGAGCGGCTTGAGGTACTTCATGCGACCCACCTCCCCCAGGAATTCCCGGATACGCGGGAACGCGGGTTCATAGCCGCTGCCGGCGGCGATGAGCAACCAGTTGCAGAGGATCTCGGCGTTGCGGGCGTTGGTCAGGTCGAAGGACTCGTCCAGCCACCGGCAATCGGCCTCGGGCATCTTGCGGGGCAGGGCCTGCAGGAAGATCTGCCAGTCCTCGGGCGACCACGAGCGCGCGGCGGCGGGGTCGGGCCGCTTGCCGTCCGCCCAGCCCGTGGCGAGGCCCTGCAGGTTCTCCAGCCTGGCCGAGGTGAACCGGGGAGCGTTGGCGGGCAGGCCGGCCTGGTAGACCCACTGCTTGGCCCCGACCTTTTCCGCTGCGCCGGGCAGTTCGGCCTCCAGGAACTCGAGGAACTGCTCGGTGGTGATGCTGGTGAAGCTGAAGTGCTCGATGTAACGCTTGATGAAGGCGGCGAAGCGATCGCTGCCCACGGCCTGCTCCAGCAGGCTGACCAGCAGGAACCCCTTCTCGTAGGGGACCAGGGAGTAGAACTCGTCGGGATCCTTGCCCTTGCCGTCGGTCTTGAGACGGGTGAACGGCGAATCGGGACCGAAGGTGCCGATGGCCTCGTTCAGGCCGTTGCGCCCGATGGCCGCGGCCAGGGACTTGGCCTCGGGCCCCTCCAGCTTCTCCAGGATGCAGCGCTCCGCCCAGACCGTGAAGCCCTCGTTCAGCCAGAAGTCGTCGATGGTGGCGTTGGTCACCAGGTTGCCGGTCCAGCTGTGCGCCAGCTCATGGGCGAGCACGTTGACCAGGGACCGGTCGCCCGCGAGCAGGGTCGGCGTCAGGAAGGTCAGGCGGGGATTCTCCATGCCCCCGTAGGGGAACGAGGACGGCATGACCAGGAAATCGAAGCGGTCCCACAGGTAGGGGCCGAAGACGTCCTCGGCCGCGGTCAGCATGGAATCCACCTCGGCGAATTCCCAGGCCGCCCGCTCCAGGGTCTCGGGCTCGGTGTAGACGCGCGAACGGGGCCCCAGATCCTTCGAGACGATGTTGCCCACCGCGAAGGCGAACAGGTAGCTGGGGATGGACTGGGGCATGGCGAACGTGAAGGTGCGGTGCCCCGCCCGGGTGGAAGGCACGGCTTCGCCCGGGGCCGCCGCCATCACCACGGTCAGATCCTCGGGGACGGTCACGGTGGCGTGGAACGTGAACCTTGCCAGGGGGGTGTCCTGGCACGGCAGGACGCTGCGCGCGTGGATGGCCTGGCACTGGCTGAAGAGGTAGGGATGGGTGCCGCCGTCGGTCTGCGCCGGCTCCAGCCACTGGAGAGCGCTGGCCTGCGGGCTGGTGGCGAAGTGGACGGTGGCCTGGACGGTCCCGGGAGGCAGCTGCAGCCTGAGCCGGGTTCCCATGACCGGGTCCGGGTCGGCCAGTTCGAAGGGGACGGCCTCGCCCCCCACGGTGGCCCCGGTGATCTCCAGGTCCCGCGTGTCCAGATCGAGCGGACCCCCGGCGGGGACGGCGAGCGTCAGGGTTGCGGCTCCCTCGATGCGGCGGCTGGCGAAGTCGATGAACAGGTCCAGGTCCTGGTGCGAAATGCGGCCCTGGTCGAGGTCGGCGTAACTGTGCGGATCGGGACGGCTCAATGGAGCACCTCCTGGTGACGGCGGGAGCCGCGTTCTCGGACGTCGGGACGAGACGGAATCGATGTCCGCCCATTGTCTCTCCAATCCGGACCGACCGCAACCCCGGTCTCGGGCTCCCTTCCTTCCGGCAGTGGCCAACCCGCCGGACATGCCCTATGATCGATCCATGCGGAATCCAGCCTTCAACCTGATCGGGGCGACCTTGGTCGCCCTGTTTGGAATCGGGTGCGCCGGTCAGGGCTCCCGGCTCCTGGTCGCCGATCCCCCCGTGGGCATCCGGGTTCAGGACCGGTACCCCCTCGACGGGGACCGGGGACCCGCCGCAGCCGGACCCTGGTCCGGTCCCCTGAGCGTCGCCGTCCCGGGCGAGGTCCACCCGGAGCGGGCCCCCCTGCCGGCGAACGACGCGGAGCGCCTGGTCTTCGCCCATCTGTACGAGAACCTGACCGTCATCGATTCCGAGGGCCTCGTCCGCCCCGCCCTGGCCGAACGCTGGTCGGATTTCGGCGGGGGCAAGGTCTGGGACATCACCCTGCGGACCGACGCCCGTTTCTGGGACGGTTCCCCGGTCACGGCCGCCTCGGTGGCCTCCGCCTGGACCGCCCTGGCCTTCAGGCTGCAGCAGACCCCGCACGCACCCACGCCCCTGGCCTTCCTGCCCACGGGCGCCCCCGGCCTGCGGATCCTGGACGACCGCTCCTTGAGGATCACCCTGCCCCAGCCCGTCCCCGACCTGCCGGCCGTGCTGGCCCATCCATCCCTGGCGGTCAGGGGCCGCAAAGCCGAGGGATGGACCTGGCCGCTGGGCAGCGGGCCGTGCAGGCCCGGGCAAGAGGAGGAAGGGCCGGTCCTCGAGCCGAACCCCCTGCATCCCTCGCCCCCGACCTGGAGCAGCCTGCGGATCCTGCCCGAGGGCGAGGCAGCCGACCTGGCGGTCACCCGGAAGCGGAACGTGCGCGACGAACTTTCCCGAGACCGCCGCATCCTGACCGGTCCCTGGAACCGCATGCAGGTGCTGATCTGTCCCCCCGCCAGGATGGGCTCCACCGCCGAGGACCGCCTGCGCTGGACCACCGGGTGGTCGGCCCGCGAACTGGTCCTCAGGAATCCCGTGGCCGTCTCCGGCGAGGCCTGGTCCTGGAGCTTCCAGGCGCCCGAGGGGCGGATCTGCCCCCTGGACCTCGTGCCGGTCCAGTCGTGGGACTGGCCGGATTTCGCCTGGCCGGAGCGCACGACGGCCCGCGACGAGGACCTGATCCTGTTTCCGGCGGAGGACCCGGAAGCCGCCTATCTCGCCGGCTCCATCGCCGAGTGGGCCGCCCGGCCCCTGCGCCCCGTGGATTCCAGCCCCGCCTGGGATCCCCTCCAGCCGACCCGCCCCCCCCGGGGCAACCTGGTGCCCCAGGCCCTCGGCCTGGAACGGTCCGTCTTCGAGGCGGCCCTCCAGTCGGGCAGGGCCGGGGCCTACATCCTGCCCCTGGACGACGTCTGGGGCTCCGCCTGCCGTCAGCTGGCCTCGGTGACCGCGAGGGCCGTCTGGCTCCAGGAGGAATCCCGCTCGCCCGACTACGCCTCCAGCCCCCTGCCCCAGGGGGCCAGGCCCGCCGATCCGACTCTGGACGCCGACGTCCCCTTCGCCGAGCAGTCCGCCCTGCGCCTGCAGAACGGGCGCGTCCTCCTGCCCCTGACGGTGAGCCGGATGGTGGTGGGCATGCGCAGGGAACTGGGCGGGCTGGTCTGGCGGCACGACGGTCTGCCCGACTTGACGGGGCTGGGCCGGACCTCGGGATCAGCGGGATATCAAAGCCCGTAAGATGTTTTTCACCAGGGGAGGAGATGCTCTTCCTTCCGACTTCGCAAGAACCCTTCCCGCCAGGAATTCCAGCAGCCCGGTCTTGCCGGACGCCAGCGAGGCGGCCTCGGCGGGATGGGCGGCGATCACCTCCCGGCACCAGGTCCGGATGCGGTCAGGATCCACGATCATCTCGAGGCCGAGATCACGCACCAGGGCCGGGGGATCGGCCTCCGGGTCGGCCCGCAGGGCCTCCAGGACCCCCTTGGCCGCCTTGCCGCTGATCCTCTCCGCGGCCAGCAGGCCCAGCAACGAGGCCAGCTTGCCGGCCGGGACCGGGCAGGGATCCGGGTCGATCCCCACCCCCTGCCAGAAGGCCAGGATCTCCGTCAGGACCCAGCGGGCGGCCAGGCGGGCCGCCTGGGCGGGTGAACCGACCCCGCCGGGTTCTCCAGCGAGGGCGCTCGCAACCGCCTCGAAATAGTCAGCCACGGCCGGTTCCCGGCCCAGGGCGGCGGCATCCGCCGCGGCCAGCCCCCACCGCTCCCGCCAGCGCCGCTCCCGGTCCAGGGGGGATTCGGGCAACCGGGCGGCCTGATCCGCGATCCAGGCCTGCTGCAGGACCACATCCGGGAGGTCCGGCTCCCGGAAGTAGCGGTAATCGGGCGATCCCTCCTTCACCCGCAAAAGGACGGTCCGCGCGGCCGCGGCATCCCAGGCCCGCGTTTCCCGCCGCATCGCGTCCAGCGAACCGATCCGCCGCGACAACCGGGCGATCTCGTGGTCCACGGCCCGCTGGATCGCCCCGGGGGAGTTGAGGTTCTTCAGTTCGGTCCACGCCCCGGCCCCGACGGCCCCCCCACGGCCCTCGCGGGCCACGAATCCCACGTTGGCATCGCAGCGCAGGCTCCCGCTCTCGAATGCCCCGTCGCACACCCCGAGGTGGACCATCAGCTGCCTCAGGCGCAACACCCAGGCCCGGGCGGCGGCTCCGTCATCCAGGTCCGGTTCGGTGACGATCTCGACCAGGGGGGCGCCCGCCCGGTTCAGGTCCACCCCGACCATCCCGGGGACCGGTCCGGCGGCCAGCCTCCCGGCATCCTCCTCGAGGTGGATCCGCCGGATGCGGACGCGCAGTTCGTCCCCGCCGTCCCCCCGGGGGATCGCGAAGAGGCCCCCCAGTCCCAGGGGCCGCTCGAGCTGGGTGATCTGGAAGTTGCGGGGCAGATCGGGGTAGAAATAGTGCTTGCGGTCGAACCGGCTGACGGGCTGGATGGCGCAGCCCAGAGCCAGCCCGAGCCGGACGGCCGGCTCCAGCACATCTTCATTGAACACCGGCAGGGTGCCTGGCAATCCCATGCAAACGGGACAGATGGCAGAATTATCCACGGCATCAGCCACGCTGGGGCAACCGCAGAACAGCTTGCGGCGGGTGACCAGGCGGGCGTGGATCTCCAGGCCCACCGAGGGCCGGAGGCCGCCGGCTTTCAACGATTCCACGGCGCCTCCTTTCGCTCCCTGAACCGGAATTCGGCCTCCAGGGCCTGGGCGGCCGCAAGCAGGGTGGCCTCGCTCCAGGGCGGGCCCACCAGCTGGACGCTCAAAGGCAGCCCCCTGTCATCGAGGCCCGTGGGGATGGTCACCGCGGGCAACCCGGCGAGGCTGGCGGGGACGGTGAAACGGTCCGTGGCGTACATCGCGGCCGGGTCGGCCAGCCGGCTGCCCAGGGGGAAGGCCCCGCCCGAGGCCGTCGGCAGGATCAGCAGGTCGCACCGCGAGAAACCCTCCGCGAAGGCGGCGATGAGCCGGCGGCGGGCGGCCTGGGCGCGGTCGTAGGTCCGGGCCCGGTACCCGGTCGACAGGACGTGGGTGCCCAGCAGGATGCGCCGCTTGACCTCGGGGCCGAATCCGGCGGACCGGACGGCGCGGACCATCCGCCCGAAGGAGCGGCCTCCTTCCGCCTGCCGGCCGCGCTGCCCGTAGAGGCTCCCGTCGAAGCGCGCCAGGTTGCTGGCGGCCTCGGCGAAGGCGAGGATGGTGTAGACCCCGACGTCCACCTCATCGATCAACGAATCCACATCTTTCATTTTACCAAAGACTTTGCCGGCGATTCCAAGACTTTGCGTGAAGTTGGCCGCCGCCGCGGGTTCCAGGGCCTGGGCCGGCCCGGGCCGGACCACTCCCACCCGCCACTGCCGGTCCGGGGGCCCGTCCGGGCACGGTGCGACGGGGACAACAGCGGTGGTGGCGTCGTGCGGATCCCGGCCGGCGATGGCCTGATAGACCAGGGCCGCGTCGCCGACGCTGCGGGCGAGGATGCCGACGGTGTCCAGGGATGAGGCGTAGGCGGTCAGACCGAACCGAGAGATCCGGCCGTAGGTGGGCTTGAAGCCGACCACCCCGCAGCAGTGGGCGGGAAGGCGCACGCTTCCCCCGGTGTCGCTGCCGAGGGCGAACCAGGCGAGGCCGGCCGCGACCGCCGCAGCCCCGCCCCCGCTCGACCCTCCCGGCGTACAGTCCGGGCGCCAGGGGTTGCGCACCGGGCCATGGCAGGAGAACTCGCAGGACGAGCCCATCCCGAACTCGTCCATGGCCGCCACGCCGAGGAAACCGCAACCCGCCGCCCGCAGGCGCCGCACGACGGTGGCGTCATAGGGGGACAGGTAGCCCTGGAGCAGCCGGCTTCCGCAATCGCATGGCCAGCCTTCGACGGCGAGGTTGGCCTTCACCGCGCAGGCGAATCCGGCCAGAGGCCCCGGGGGGCCGGAGCCAGGCAGGCCTGCGCCGTCCGGACCCGGGAAACCGGCGTGTCGAGCCTGCATCTCCGCCTTCGGGGCGAGCCAGGAGTAGGCGCCCCAGCGGGAGTTCTCCCGGCCTGCCGCCTCCCTCATGGCCCCGGTGGCCTCGTGCGGCGTGGACCCGCCGCGCCCGGACTCGGCCAGCATCCGGCCCATGGTCAGGTTCCGCCAGAGGGCCGTCACGATTCCTCCTCGGGCCGGGGATCGGGGGCCAGGAAGAACCCCGCGGCGCGCCGGGGCGCGTTGGCTTCGGCCGTCCGGGCAGACCATTCCACCTTTTCCGGGGACATTTCCGGGGCGGTTCCCCCTGCGGGCCCGGATCCGGCCGGCGCGGCCGGGCCATCCCCTGCGGGCAGAGCGGACCACAGGGCCGCAATCGCCCCCAGCTCCTGCTCCAGCCGGTCCATCTCCCCGGGGGTCAGGTCCAGGGCCGCCAGGTCCGCGAGTTCCTCGATGCGTCTGCGATCCATGATCCTCCCTTCGGGCCCCGGCGCGTCCTGCCGGGTGTATTGTCGAGGCTGGAGCCGCCCGGCTCAAGGACGATGTCCCGGCATTTGGCCGCGGGCCCGGAGCGTGGTAGATTCAGACTGGAAGCCGACCCGAAAGGACAGCCCATGCGCGACGGATTGGTGGCGGTCGCCACGTACCTCAATGAACTGGACGCCGCGGTGGCCAGGAACCGCCTGGATTCCCTCGGCGTGGCCGCGGTGGTGCAGGCCGACAACTGCGGGGGGATGCGGCCGCACCTGGATCTTATCCGTGGCGTGAAGCTCCTGGTGCACACCGACGACCGGGAGAAGGCCCTGGAGATCCTGGCGGACCTGGAAGCGGACGACTCCTCCCCGCCCTGGCTCTGTCCGGCCTGCGGCGAAGAGGTCGAGGGGAACTTCTCGGCCTGCTGGAACTGCGGCCAGGAACGCCCTTGAGATCCGCCTGCCCGGCTGCGGCGGCCCTGGGGTTCGGCCTGATCCTCCTGGTGTCCTCCACCGGCGGGCGGGCCCAGCCGGGCCCCTCGCCCGCCCACGGGTTCGCCCCCTGGGCCCTGGTCCCTCACGGCGACGGCGCCAAGGACGAGACGCCCCCGCCCCGGGCGGACGACCGCGGGTTCGACGTCGCGAGCTACGACCTGGAACTGGTGATCGACACCGAGGCGCGGCGGATTTCCGGACTGGTCGCCGTCGGCCTGAGCGCCCTGGAGTCCGGACTGCGCCGGATCACCCTGGATCTGGTCTCGGGCCTCGACTGCACCGCCGTCACCTCGGGCGCCGGGTCTCTGCCCTTCACCCACTACGGGGACAGCCTGGTCGTCACCCTGCCCACCCCCCTGGCCGAAGCCGGCCCCGAGACGCTGACCATCGCCTGGGAGGGCAGGCCCCTGCCCCACGGGTCGTTCGACGCCGGTTTCATGTGGCGCACCCACGACGGCGGCACTCCGGACGATCCCGCCGACGACCGGCCCATGGTGGCCACCATCGTGGAGCCCTGGAGCGCCCATTCCTGGTGGCCCTGCAAGGACCATCCCTCGGACAAGGCCCTGGTCAGCCTCGCGGCCACCGTCCCGGACGGCCTGACCCTGATCTCCAACGGGACGCTCGTCTCGACGACCGAGCCGGAACCGGGCCGGATCCGCTACGCCTGGCGCGAGGCCTATCCCATCGCCACCTACCTGGTCTCCATCGCCCTGACGGACTACGTGAGCTGGACGGAGGTTTGCGCCCCGGCCGGGAGTCCGCCGGTGGACCTGGAATTCCACGTCTTCCCGCAGGATCGGGAAAAGGCGGAGATCGACCTGGCGCCGACCTGCGCCATGCTGGAGATGATGACCGATCTGGCCGGCCCCTATCCCTTCGCGGGCGAGAAGTACGCCCAGGCCGAGATCAAGTGGATCGGGGCGATGGAGCATCAGACCGCCACGAGCATCAGCCAGTTCTTCATCACCGGGGATCGCCGCCACGAGACCATCGTGATCCACGGACTGGCCCATCAGTGGTACGGGGACAGCCTGACGCCCCGCAGATGGGCCGACATCTGGCTCAACGAGGGCTTCGCCCGCTATGCCGAGGCGCTGTGGATCGAGCGGGAGTACGGTGCGGGGGCCTACCGCGACTTCATGCACGACATCGGGATCAACCGGCATCCCGACCTGTTCGCCGGCGAGGGGATCCTCAGCGACCCGGCCCCCATCCTGCCCAACCTGCTGATCTACAACAAGGGCGCCTGGGTCCTGCACCTGCTGCGCGATCTGATCGGGGAGGAGGCGTTCTTCCGGTTTCTCCACGATTACGCCAACGACCCCATCCTGGTCCAGGGGAACGTGGACACCCCGGCGATGATCGCGGCCGCCGAATCCGCAGCCGGGAGGTCCCTCGGCGGGCTCTTCACCCCCCTGCTGGACACCG
>Ga0180009_10001547_pt1 | contig 28101 bp, 25 predicted proteins | sample OS_PC_MetaG_FD_123537 | JGI IMG/M metagenome (GOLD analysis project Ga0180009, IMG submission 123537) | Groundwater microbial communities from the Aspo Hard Rock Laboratory (HRL) deep subsurface site, Sweden - OS_PC_MetaG | ecosystem: Environmental > Aquatic > Deep subsurface > Groundwater... | reverse complement strand
TAATAATTTCGCTTTATCGGAATTCTCATAAATATCTTTTGCCATACCTACATATTGAGAACCCTGTCCCGGGAATAAAAAAGCAGTCTTACCCATTAGTCCATACTCCAGACTAAATAAATAGCGCCCCATGTATATCCGGCTCCGAAAGCCGATAAAATTAATTTATCACCTTTTTTAATCTTGCCGTCTCTATAATATTCTGTTAAGCATAGTGGAATTGTAGCGGCTGTAGTATTTCCGTATCTATCAATATTTACCATTACTTTTTCCGGAGGAAGTCCCATTCTTTTCCCGGTCGCGTCAATAATTCTCATATTAGCTTGATGAGGCACAAGATATGCGACGTCCTCAGATTTTAGATTATTCTTTTCCATTATTTCTGCTGAAATATCAGCCATACCTTTAACTGCAACTTTAAAAACTGCTTTACCGTCCTGATAAACATAATGCATTTTATTATCAACGGTTTCATAAGAAGCTGGATTAAGGCTTCCGCCGCCTTTCATATAAAGGCTTTCTTTACCGCTGCCGTCAACATGAAGCAATGAATCCTTAACTCCTAAATCAGGATTCTCGGTTCTTTCGAGAAGCACCGCGGAACCGGCGTCGCCGAATAACAAACAAGTGTTTCTGTCGGTATAGTCGACAATAGAACTCATTTTATCGGCGCCTATCACTAAACAATTTTTATACGCACCGCTTTGAACTAAAGAAGCCCCGGTCTGAAGTGCGAATAAAAATCCCGAGCAGGCAGCAGACAAATCAAAACCCCAAGCGTTCACGGCTCCGATTCTTTCCTGAACAAGGCATGCCGTAGCAGGGAAAAACATATCCGGAGTTACGGTAGCAACAATTATTACTTCAATATCTTCAGGTTTTACCTGGGTTGTTTTAAATAAATCTTCCGCCGCTTTCACAGCCATATCGCTGGTAGCGCCAAATTCCATTTTTCTTCTTTCTCTTATGCCTGTTCTTGTAACAATCCATTCATCATTTGTATCAACAATAGTTTCGAAGTATTTGTTATCCATAATTTTTTCGGGAACATACATTCCAACGGCAGTAATTTCCGCGCTGTATTTATTATTTGTTTTCTGCATAAGTCTTTAACGATTCCTCAAATTTCTTTATTATATTTTTGTCATGCATCTCTTTTGCACGAAGCACCATATTTTTAATTGCTAATGCCGAGCTTGAACCATGACCGATAATACTTATTCCGTTCACACCTAAAAGCGGCACGCCGCCGTAGGTTTGATAATCAAATTTCTTAAGCGCTTCTTTTAATGTTATTTTTGTAACAAGCGCGCGCAATTTATTCATTATTCCTTTTTCGGCGTAAGCTTTAAGAGTAACTTTAAGCGTACTCATAAAACTTTCGGCAAATTTAAGTATAATATTTCCTACAAACCCGTCGCAGACAACTATATCAGTTGTTCCTTTAAGAATATCTCTTCCTTCAACGTTTCCGATAAAATTCAGGTTTGATTCTTTAAGCAATTTAAAAGTAGCGAATGTTAATTCGTTTCCTTTAGAATCCTCTTCGCCTACGCTTAACAAACCAACGGTAGGATTATTAACGCCGAAAATTTCTTTTACGAAAAGCGATCCCATCAAAGCGTATTCAAACAAATGCGATGGTTTGCAGTCAACGCTCGCGCCTACATCGTAAACAAGACAGAATTTATCGTTAGCCGTAGGAAAGGTTGCCCCTATTGTAGGCCGGCTGCATCCTTTTAATCTACCAATTAATAATGTAGAAGCTGCCATCATAGCGCCCGTATTTCCGGCGCTTACAAAGGCATCTGCTTTTTTATCTTTAACTAATTTAGCGCCTAAAACGATGGATGAATTGGGTTTAGATTTTAACGCAGCTGTAGGACTATCGGACATACCGATAACTTCATCGGCATTAACGATTTTATCCTTATCAAATGAAATATTATTTTCATTTAAAACGTTCAGAATCGCATCTACTTTTCCGACAAGAATTAAATCAATATCGGAATTTTCTTTAGCTGCTTCAACAGCACCTAAGACGGCATTGGCGGGAGCGTAATCCCCGCCCATTGCGTCTACAGCTATCCTGCATTTTATATTATTCAATAGAAAACCCGTTTAATGAAACGACTATGATTCCGGTACGAACATTGAACGACCGGCATAATAACCGCAGTTAGGGCATGCCCTGTGGCTTAATTTCATTTCTCCACAATTTGAACAAGAAGTTAAGGAAGGAGCTGAAGCTTTGTAATGAGTTCTTCTTTTATCTCTTCTGCTTTTAGATATTTTTCGCTTTGGATGTGGCATTTCGTCTCTACCTATAGTTTAATTATTTGATCTGTCTTTTAATTTTTTTAATTCATCCCAAACGGGATTAAAATTTTCTTTAACACAGCCGCAAGTTTCTTTATTTAAATCGGCTCCGCATTTTAAGCATAATCCCTTGCAATTCTCATCGCATAATATTTTTAAAGGGATCGATAATTTACAATATTCTATTGTATCTTCGGATAAATTAATCTTGTCAATTTCAGGTGAAAGATAATGAACATTTATATCATCTTCTTCAATACCTTCCTTGCTGAATAAATATATTATCTGAAATTCGGCTTTTCTTTCAGAAGTAAATTCTTTTGTACAGCGGTCGCATGTTAAATTTAATTTAACCGACAACTCGCAGTCGCATGCAATCTGACTTAAAGATTTATCCATCTTACAATTTAAAAGAACATCGCCTGTAAATGGCTCGCCAAGATTAAGTTTTTCCGCGGATTTTTTTAATTCAATATGATGAACACCGTCGGAATAATTTGTATATTTGATAATCAATGCTAAACCGTCTAAAAAACAATCTCGAAATATAAAGATTGAAGGTTATATAAGCAAGAAAATGAATTAAATGAATTTTTAAACAATTTTCAATTTGAACTAATATGCAGAAAGTATTTACGCTCGCAAAATGGGAATTTTTTGAAAAAGTAAGAAAAAAATCTTTTCTGATTTATATGTTTGTTTTCCCTGCTTTAATAATTTCACTTGGACTGCTGCCTAAACTTATTGACGATAACACTGAGGAATATACAAAAACTATTGGAATAGTTGACGCTACCGGAAAATTTAAAAAGGCAATCTCAAATAAACTCGATATAATTACACTACCCAACCAGCAGCCCAGATATGTTACTGTAATTTTTGGAGCTGAAAATAAAGAAGATAATATTGAAGCGGCTGATTTTGAAATTAAACGCGGAACGCTTGACGGATATTTGCTGATTGAATCAGAGAACGGAAATTTTAAATACCAGTTCAGAAGCAGGCAAATTTCAGGATTCATCGATCTGCAGTTTTTAGAATCGGCATTAAACGAAGTTATAACTGAGTACAATTTAGAAAAGTTTGGTATTCCGTCTGAAAATAGGAAAGGGATTATCGGAAATGTTAATATATCTTCGGTTCAGATAAATGAAAATGGCATTAATACGGAAAAAGATTTTTTAGACGTATTTTTTGATTCTTATATTCTGCTGATGCTTTTAGCTATGACGATTATATTTTCCGGCGGAACATTTGTAAGAAGTCTTATCAACGAAAAAAACAACGGCGTGTTAGAAGTTATTCTTTCGAGTTTAAATGTTGATCAACTATTAACGGGGAAAATTCTAGGATTAATATATTTAAGTCTATTTCAATTTCTTATTTGGGGAATTTTGGGATATTTCCTTTCACAAAATTCAATATTATTTACTTACGAACTATCACAGAATTTTATACTTCAGCTAATTTATTTTATTCTCGGTTATGTTTTGTTTATTTCGATCTTTGTCGGATTGGGTTCTATTTCGGCGACTGAACAAGGAGCTCAGCAGACTACGGGAATTGTTACAATTATACTTGTCTTCCCTATTGTAATCGCGTCGGTAGTAATTCAAAATCCCGGATCGCTACTATCTCAGATTTTAACTTATTTCCCGCTTACGACACCGTCAATGCAAATGCTTAAATTAAATTTTTATTCTCCTTCCATTTGGGAAATATCAGCTACAATAATTATCTTGCTTACAAGCATTTATTTTGTAATTAAATTTTCTTCTAAATTATTTAAAGTCGGCGTACTTCATTTTGATCAACAAACGCCGTTTAAAATATTAAAAAGAATTTTTCAATAATCTTATATAAAAATGATTTTAGAATCTCTGGCGGCGGCCGTTATTCCAATGTTTGTTTATCTCATTCTTCTTTGGAAAATGGATAAGTATGAACCCGAACCTCTAACGTTTGTTCTAAAGCATTTTTTTTGGGGCGCTTTCGGGGCTGTTTTTTTCGCCTTAATAGGAAGCCAGTTTCTTACATTTAATTTAAATTTGGTAACAACCGCAACTCCCTTTTTGCAGGCTGTATTAATTGCCCCTGTAGTCGAAGAAATTACAAAAGCATCCTATCTCTTTAAAACAGTTAAATCCAGAAAGTTTGACAATTTAACAGACGGATTAGTTTACGGCGGAGCAATTGGATTGGGATTCGGCATGACAGAAAATTTTCTTTATTTTGTCACTTACGGCGACACATATTCACAATGGATATTTCTAGTGATTATTAGATCTTCATTTTCCGCAGTTATGCATTGCATTTCAACAGCAACCGTAGGAGCTTTTTTAGGAATCTCAAAATTTTCCGTTAGAAAAAACAAATATTTGCTTTTCCCGATGGGATTAATAATAGCAGTGTTTTTACATTTTGCATGGAATTTCAGTGTTAGTTTTGATTCAACATACTTATACGGACTTCTATTTATGTTTACTGTTATTATTGTATTTATTAAGTTATTCCGTTATTCATTAAAGCTGGAAGAAAAAATTTTAATCGAAGAACTGCGGGATGAAGATTTCCCTAATGAACATATATTAATTTTATCATCCAGGTTAAGAAGTATTAAGGGCTGGATTGACGAATCTGTTAGAGCAAAATATATAAGCGCGTCGACAAAATTGGCGTTCAGAAAGGTTGAAGAGAGAAATGCCGAAGAGTCAAAAAAAACTTTTTATCAAAATGAAATTAATTATTATAGGAACGAAATTAATCAATTAAGAATTAGAATAAAAAATGATACAACCACCGAATAGAACTGGAGTCTACGGCGGAACATTCGACCCTATTCATATGGGGCATTTGATAACCGCGCAGTATATACTCGAAGAAAGAAAACTTGATAAAATATTATTTATTCCGGCTTATATATCCCCTCATAAAACTCAAATATATTCTACAGGAGAAATCCACAGACTTGAAATGGTTAGGTTAGCAATTGAAGGATATAATAAATTTGAATATTCAGATTATGAAATTCAGAAAAAGGGCGTCTCTTATACAATAGATACTATTTTAGAATTAGGTAATACCTACAAACATATTGAATTAATTATTGGCTACGATAATCTTCTCTCGTTTGATAAATGGCACAGGCCCGATGAATTAATACAATTAGTTAAATTAATTGTATTAAAAAGAAAAATTGGCGGGGATATTAATCAATTCAACAAATACTTCAGTGAAGCAAATTTTATAGATTCGCCAAACATTGATATATCCTCAACAAATATCCGCGAACGTGTAAGAAAAAACTTACCAATTGATTTCCTTGTACCTCAGAAAGTAAAAGAATATATTAAAACAAATAATTTATATAAATAAACTCCTCAAATATGGATATTAATTCCTTAACCGAAAGAATTTACAATCGAAATAAAATTGCCGTATCAAGAGCAATATCAGTTGTAGAATCAGGAAACGAAAATTCTACGTTATTATTAAAAGAAATTCATAAAAAAACCGGAAACGCTTACCGGATAGGAATTACAGGTCCGCCCGGAGCAGGCAAATCTACGTTAACAAATGAATTGATAAAATATTACAGGAAACAAAACAAATCTGTTGCAGTTATTGCCGTTGATCCTTCTAGTCCATTTACAGGAGGCGCTTTGCTGGGCGACAGAGTTCGTATGAGCGAAACAAGCACCGATGACGGTGTTTTTATAAGAAGCATGGCAACACGCGGTAGTCTCGGCGGACTAAGTAAAAAAACAATTGACGCGGCGGATATTTTAGATGCCGCGGGTTATGAAATAATTATATTTGAAACCGTTGGAGTTGGTCAAAGCGAACTTGATATTGCTAGAACAGCAGATACAACATTTGTTGTGCTTGTTCCTGAATCAGGCGATTCGATACAGGCAATGAAAGCAGGACTGATGGAAATTGGAGATTTTTTTGTTGTTAATAAAAGCGACAGACCAGGAGCCGATTCAGCAATAATGGCTTTAAAAACAATATTAATGTTCAGAAAACACGATGAAAATTCATGGCTTCCAAGTATTTTAAAAACCGTAGCATCCGAAAAATTAGGAATTGAAGAAGTAGCTGAAGAAATTTCAAAACATCATAATTATATGATTGATAAAAATATTTTCCTTGCCAGAAGAAAGGAAAATTCAAAACTTAGAATTAAAGAAATTGTTGAAGATATTATAAAAAATAAAATTTGGACACCCGAAAGAATTTCGGATCTTAATTATAAAATTGAAGAAGTTGTAGAAGGTTTAACTTCACCGTACTCTGTAGCTGATACAATAATAAAGGATTTTAAAAATCAAATAAAGTAAGGGGGTTTAATGTCTGAATCGTTTGCCGGCATACAGTATACATATGAATTGGATGAAAACCAGCAAATTATAAAAGATACTATAAGAGAATTTGCTGAAAAAAAAATACGCCCGGTTTTAATGGATTACGATGAATCACAGGAATTCCCTATTGAAATAATGAAGGAGCTAGGCGGACTTGGATTTCTTGGCATACTTGTGCCTGAGAAATACGAAGGCGCCGGCTTGGGTGTTGTGGAATATGCTTTAGTGGTAGAAGAAATAGCTCGTATCGATCCTTCTATTGCCCTTTCCGTTGCGGCTCATAACGGACTTTGTACAAATCATATACTTCAGTTTGCAAGCGAGGAATTAAAGAATAAGTATCTTCCCGATTTAGCAACCGGAAGAAAAATCGGATCATGGGGTTTAACCGAACCAGCATCAGGAAGCGATGCCGGCGGTATGCAGACTACTGCTATAAGAGAAGGTGATTCTTTTATTCTTAACGGAACTAAAAATTTTATTACTCACGGTAAAAGCGGTGAGACAGCGGTAATAATGGCTATTACGGATAAAGAAAAAGGAAAAAAAGGAATCTCCGCTTTTATTGTTGAAAAAGGCTGGCAGGGATTTAATGTAGGGAAAAAAGAAAATAAATTGGGTATGCGCGCAAGTGAAACAACACAGCTGATTTTTGAAAACTGCAAGGTTCCCGCGGAAAATATGATCGGCAATGAAGGAGAAGGTTTTACACAGGCAATGAAGATATTAGAAGGCGGCAGAATTTCAATCGCCGCTCTCAGTCTTGGACTTGCTCAAGGATGTTTCGAAGCATCAATTAAATATTCTCAGGAAAGGAAACAATTCGGCAAACCTATTTATGATTTTCAAGGCATTCAATTTAAATTGGTTGATATGCGTACTGATATTGAGGCGGCTAGATTACTTACATATAAAGCCGCCGTTATGAAGGATGAAGGGAAAGAGATATCACAATCTGCTTCAATCGCTAAACTGTTTGCAAGCGAAATTGCGACAAAAGCTTCCAACGAAGCTGTTCAGATATTAGGCGGATATGGTTTTGTAAAAGATTATCCGGTCGAAAAGTTTTATAGAGACGTAAAATTGTTGACTATCGGTGAAGGAACTTCGGAAGTTCAGAAAATAATTATTGCCAGAAATTTAAGAGATGAGTAGCAATAAATATGGAACTTTCAAAAAAATCTAAAATTGTTCAGGACTATCTGGCTAAGTTTGATTTAAATCTTGAAGTATTAGAAATGCCCGGAACAACTCGCACCGCAGAGGACGCGGCTAAAGCAATTGGATGCCAAGTCGGTCAAATTGTAAAGTCATTAGTCTTTAAAAGCGGTAATTCCCCTATCCTGTTTTTAGTAAGCGGAATCAATAAACTTGACATTAATAAGTTTCAGAAAATAAATTCCATTATTATTGAGAAAGCTAATGCCGATTATGTAAAAGAGATAACTGGTTTTTCAATAGGCGGAGTGCCTCCAGCCGCGCATAAAACAGAAATGAAAACATTTATTGATAAAGATTTATTGAAGTACGAATTTGTATGGGCTGCGGCGGGAATGCCGTTTTCTGTTTTTAAAATTGAAAGTACGGATTTAGAAAAAATTACATCCGGTAAAATTGTTGAATTGAATTAATCAATAAAAATTAGAAATCGAATATGAAAAATATCGGAAAAGAAATAATACAAACAGAATCGTTTCTTAAAAAGGAAGATTTCTATAAAAATTTAATTAGGAAACTAAACGCCGAACGTGATAAGGTTAATAAAGGCGGCGGTGATAAAGCGATTGAAAAACATCACTCCAAAGGAAAACTTACGGCCCGTGAAAGAATAAAAAAACTGGTTGATGATAAGTCGGTTTTTTATGAACTAAATACTTTCTGCGCGCACGGGATGTATGAAGAATACGGCGGCGCGCCTAGCGCGGGAACAGTTTACGGAATCGGAAAAATTCACGGAAGAGATTTTATTATTGTAGCAAACGATGCGACTGTAAAAGCAGGAGCGTGGTTTCCCATAACTGCAAAGAAAAATTTACGCGCGCAGGAAATATCAATTGAGAATAAACTTCCAATAATTTATTTAGTCGACAGCGCGGGAGTATTTCTTCCTCTTCAGGAGGATATTTTCCCCGACAAAGAACATTTCGGAAGAATTTTCAGAAATAACGCTAAAATATCAGCATTAGGAATTCCGCAAATCTCAGCTATAATGGGACCATGCGTAGCAGGCGGCGCATATCTTCCCATTATGAGCGATGAAGCATTAATAGTTGAAGGCGAAGGATCTGTATTTCTCGCCGGCTCTCATCTTGTAAAAGCAGCCATAGGAGAAGATATTGATAATGAACAGCTAGGCGGCGCTACTGTTCAATCAAATATATCGGGTGTAACAGATTACGTGATGAAAAACGATGAAGAATGTTTAACGCAAATTAGAAAATTAGTCGAAAAATTCGGTGAATTTCCGAAAGCCGGTTTTAACAGAATCGAATCAATAAATCCTAAATATAATACGAAAGAAATTTATGGAATACTCCCCGAAGATCCGTTAAAACAATATGATACTTATCAATTGCTTGCCCGTATTGTTGACGGTTCAGAAATTGACGAATATAAAGCAGGATTCGGAAAAACTATAATTACCGCATACGCAAGAATAGACGGCTGGGCCGTTGGTATAGTCGCCAACAATAGAAACATAGTAAAAACAGAAGCATCAAAAGGAAGCGGCGGCGAGATGCAGATTGGCGGAGTAATATATTCCGACAGCGCAGACAAAGCGGCAAGATTTATTATGAACTGCAATCAGAAAAAAATACCGTTGGTTTTTCTGCAGGATGTAACTGGATTTATGGTTGGAAGTAAAGCCGAACACGGCGGAATTATAAAAGACGGCGCAAAGATGGTTAATGCCGTAGCTAATTCGGTAGTCCCAAAAGTTACAATCATCATGGGTAACAGTTTTGGAGCCGGTAATTACGCGATGTGCGGAAAAGCTTATGACCCAAGATTTATTTACGCCTATCCAAACGCAAAAATTTCCGTAATGGGAGGAAACCAGGCAAGTTCGGTACTTCTTGATATTAAGGTAAAACAGCTTGCCAAGGAAGGGAAGAAAATTTCCGAATCGGATAAGAAGAAACTGCTTGACGATATTTTAAAATCATACGATGAAACAAGCTCCCCGCTGCATGCCGCATCTAGGTTATGGGTTGATGAAATAATTGATCCGGCTAAAACACGGGAATATATTTCCAAAGCAATTGAGTGGTCTAACAATAATCCGGATATACCAAAGTTTAATGTCGGCGTTATTCAAACTTAATAATGTTTTCTTATAGCGTTAACAAAGCAAGAACTCCGATAATTAATTTGCAGTTTTTATTATAGTATGGAAAATTTATAAATTGAATTCTATCGTTTGTTGAATGATAAAATCCGTTAAAGTCTAATCTGTCTTCAATAAAGCAATAAGCGATAAATCCTTTTTTAAGAAAGCTTACATGATCTGAAGAAATTTGAGAGTTAATTACACCAATCTGCAGACCTAAATTCATACCTTCATTTATCTGCTCGGCGGCCGTAACAATCGGATAATTTATATCAGGATTCGGAACTGATAACATTAAATAGTTATCATTATTACTGTCCCAGCCAATCATATCAACATTAATAACGCCGATTATTTTAATACTGTTATTAAAAGCCATTTCCGCGAAATACTTACTTCCCAATAGACCTATTTCCTCTTCATCCCAGAAAGCAAATATTATATTTGCTTTAGGATTCAGTCCGGCAAACACCCTAGCTGCTTCAATTACAACTGAAGTACCGCTTCCGTTATCGTCGGCACCCGGAGATATAATAGACTCCGGCATTGAATCATAATGCGCGCATATAACATAATATTCATTATTACTTCCGCTTCCGTTAAGTACTGCATAAATATTTCTGCCGTTGGAATTAAAATTTTGATTAATAACAGTATAACCGAAACCCTTTAATTTAGATTCCAGGTAATCAGCTGCTATTTCATTCTCCTCATAAAATGAATTTCTTGATTTAATAACTACAGTATCACTGCCGTTAATAAAAGGAGCAGCGCCTGTAAGTATCTCAAGATATGTTTTAAGTGAGTCGATGTTAACTGATTCAACCGTCTTGCGGATATCTTCCGCTATATATGGCGGAGTATTGTTATTAACTTCATCAATATTTACAATACTATTATCAGAACAGCTTATGAAAATGTAGAATAATAATACCGATATGTATTTAAAATATTTCAATTTCCCCCCTTCAATAAATTTCCTACAATAAATAATAATTGTTTACCGACTTAAAAGAAGTACAAAAATAAATGACTGTGTTAATAGAAATTTCTAATTCAACAATTAAATGAAATTGAGAGCCGGATCAGTATTCTTAGAATTGTTACAAAAAGTGAACTATTTTTTATATTTTTGAAGTAATCATTTTTTGTTATTAAACACTTCTAAAACCGGGACAGCCGTTATTTTTATGGATGAAAAAGAATTGCTCGATTTCTGCAGGGTAAAAAAAATATTCGACAAAGGATTTGGTTTTTTAACAAGCTTATATTATAACGAACCGGTCTTTTTTCATTTCAACAAAGTAAAAGATCCGGACATAAAAGAGAAATTAGAAAAATTAAAGCGCGGCGAAGTATATTTCTATTTTACATCGGTAATTCATAACGGAAAAAGAAAAGTCCTAAAGTTATGGCTTGATGTAAAGGATATCGACAATATTCTTATTCCCGATTTTATCGAAAGACTAATTGAAGAATTGAACGACGGAAGAATTAATGTTTTTGAAATAGCCTATGTAATAAAACAGCTTAGAGAAAATGATTTTCTAAGCAAAGAAACATTAAGCGAAATATTGCAAACAAAAAAAATGTTAAAAACGCCGTCAGTTTTAAAGGCCGTTTTGAGAACGGACGAAGAGAAGTTTTCCGAAAACCTGAATATTTTAATAGAGAAATTAGAAACAAAACAAATCAGTGAAAATGAATGGGTTGAAGAGGTAATTCATCAAATTGATGCTTAACATTACTTCAGTAAAATTAGTTTTTTTGTATCAATAAAATTTCCGTTACGGAGTTGATAAAAATATATTCCGCTGCTTAGGTTTGAAGCGTCGAATTTTAATTCATGTTTCCCGGGTAATAGTGTTTCATTTAATAAAACAGCGACTTCTCTTCCAAGTACATCATAAATTCTTAGTGTCGCGGCAGCAATTTTTGAATCACGTACATATGGGATTGAAAAACTAATAGTAGTTACAGGATTAAACGGGTTCGGATAATTTTGAGACAATTGGAATTTATTATCAAGAATAACTTCTTCATTAACTGAAACCGCATTTGGATTAATAATTTTTATTTCATCAAACCATATTTCCGCTCCATTAAAATCTTTGTACTCGCTTGTAATCTCAAATAGCTCAATAGCTTTCCAATCAAAAGCGTTAATTGGATTATACCATGAATTATTATCCCATGCACCCTTTTCAGAAAAATATTTCAGCGGTATCTGCAAATGATACCAATTATTATCGGTCTGATAATCAAAAGGCGACAACAAATAACCCATTCTCCACGGGCGATCACCAGGCGTATTAGTTTTAGTATCTAAGAACCTTATTTCTAATGAATCAACATTTCCTTTCGCTTTTATCCAGAAATCAATTTCATAGTTATTATTTACTAAGTATGAAATATCTTTATCAGGTAAAAAATCAAAACGGATACTGTTGTAACGAGAAGCTCCGCTCCAATAAATACCGTATCCGTTTTCATTAACACTTTCTACTGAATAATAATCTATTTGTGAACCTGACCAAGAATTAATGTTGATATATCTGCCCACATAATCTGAATAAATATCAAACCCTGAGGAATCAGGAATAATATTAAATTCTCTCTGATGCGGAACATTTAATTTCATTGCCTCCAGCAATTTAACATTCAAGTCAAAATCAAAAAGGGTTTGACTTTCCTTTTCAAAAAAACCAAAATCCCCTTTATAATCCCAGATTGTCCATGCAATATTTAATGATTCCAAATACGGGACAACAACTGAGTGCCACCAGATTCTGCTGTTGTTATCTGAGTTACGCATATAAACTCCAAGCTCGCCGCAATGAACGGGAACATTTCGTTCGTCACTAAACTTTTTTGCGATATCCAAAGCAGCGGTAACTGAAGAAATTTTACCGTCAATTTTATAATTGTTATAAAAGCTTCCTTCGACCCATGTGTTTTTCAACTCGGAAGGAAATGCAGGCATCTTTTCTGCGCTGTAAGGAAATGGGACATTTATAAGTGGCTCAAGTGAAGGAACAGTCCAGCTTGCTCCCTGATGCGTAAATAGAAAGGGATCATAAAAATGAAATGTATAGATTAAATTTGTATCGGCGTAGACCGGCATAGCGTTTAAATTATTATAACTGTTCCATCCTGCGGGCCCAACTATAATAGTATGCTTCGCATCAATTTTTCTAATTTCATCAATAACTTTTAACTGAATATTATTCCATGAAACATCGTCGATTCCGTGAGGTTCATTTAATATCTCATAATAAATATAATTAGATCTGCCTTTTAAATGCTGCGCCATCTGCTTCCAAATCGGGATTAAGACTTCATCATAATTTAGCGGAGTAGATTTGGTAACATCAAATGTATGATTGTCCAAAATTAAATGAAGCTCCAACTCTTCAGCCCAATTTATAACTTCGTCAAGTAAAAAGAAAAATAAAGGATCAATAAAATAATCGGGGGAACCGTTTGTCATATACTCTAAATTCAACGGCAGACGGATATGGTCAATCCCAAGACTTTTAATATCAATAAAATCATCCTTGGTAAATTTTGTAAACTGAATATTTCTGACATCATTTTCCTGAAACCAGCTTGCGAGATTAACTCCTTTTTTAAATTCGGTGCTGCCGCAAAAGATTTGGCCGGAAAGTATTATGATAAATACTATAATTTTATTAGTCATATTTATTATTTGTTTTATCATAAACTATTGATTTTCATTTTTATATTTTTTGATCTTTATTAATATTTACATTATCTGCTTTAAAGGAGAGTAATAATAGAATTATAGTTGCCACAAAACAAAGCAAGGCAGGAATTGAATAGTTTTGATTAATATTATAAAGCAGGCTGAATAGATAAGGACCAATTGCGCTTCCTGCAACAATCCAGCCCATATTAAATCCGGTAATAGCACCGAGATTCTTTAATCCGTAAAATCTTGGCCACGTAACACTTGATACTACTCCGAATAAACCGCTGGCAATACCATTCCCCAATATTAAAAGTATAACGGGAAATCCTTCACTTAAAAATGTTAATGCAATCATTGAAATCATCATCCCGATTATTTCAACAATTAATAAATATTTCATTTTTATAAAATCTGCAACGTAACCGCTTACAAGCTGAAAAGAGACTGCTACAATTGACGAAGGCAAAAATATCATAATCGCATCTGCTCTTGATAAACCCGCGCTAGCGAAAACATCTATTATATGAAAAGTTATTGCGGTACCGTAAAGTGCATGCATAGCAAGCGATAAATTAAATACCCAGAAACTATATGTAGCTTTAACTTCTTTTAATGTATAATCTTTTTCAGGATGGTATATCGGAACATTTTTTTTCTTCGGAATTATTTCTTTGCCGTCAGGTTTCAAACCGAATTCAAAAGGATTATCTCTGAAACTTAAGGCAGCAAATAACATAAATATTATTCCAACTAATAACGCAAGCACCTGCCAAGCCCCTTTCCAGCCAAATAAACTAATTAACCAGTCAAAAACTCTTGGTGAATATGAGAACCCGAATGAAATTGCAATTCCCATATAAGCGCTTGCCATTCCCCTTCTTTTATCAAACCATTTCATAACCATATTTTTTGAAGACATAGTTAGAACACCTTGACCGAAAAATCTTGTAGATAAAAATCCGAATGAAAGGAGTATAAATACTATAGCTGACCAATACTCAATACCGACAAAGGAAGAAATTATACCGCTTAAAAAAGAAACTTCAGATAAATAGAAAAGAGATAGACCTAAAAATACGGCTGCTAAAACCGAAGTTACCCTGGCTCCAAATCTGTCAAAAAATCTTCCAGCTTTGGTAAGAAAAAAGGAACTAACAAGAGTACCAATTAAATAAGCCAGACTTAGATTTTCTCGGGATATTTTTAATTCATCAATTATAAAATCGGTAAAGACGGAAATACCAACTGTTTGTCCAGGCGCACTCATCAGAACACCAATTGTTCCGGTAAAAATTATAATGTAACCATAGAAAAACGGGAATCGGCTAATATTATTTTTATTGTTTTTCATTAAAAAGAATCTGTTAAACTATTTTTAAAAATAGACAGCAATATATAAAATGATTTTTTGAGATTTTTAATAAAGTAATTTCAAAATTGAACGGATTTTGTTAATTCGCACAATAGATACATTTTAATTTACAGGATGCGAAAACAAAATATTATTTACCATGCATATGCTTCTGGCGCTTGATTACCCGGACCAGGCCATATTTCATCAAGCTTTTGAAGTATGTCTTTTTCAAGCTTTAGACCGGAAGCTTTCACATTCTGATCAAGCTGATCAATAGTACGCGGACCAATTATAGGAGAGGTTACAACATTATTGTTTAACACCCATGCTAGCGCAACATCAGCCGGAGCAATATTAATCTCTTTACACAATGATTCATAATTCTCAATTTGGAGACGTATCTTTTCCGCGGCTTTTAACAGAGGTTCACGTGTTCTTCTTCCTTCATTTTGTTTCTCCAAAATGCCGCAAAGAATGCCGCCGCCCATCGGACTCCAGGGTATAAGTCCTAATCCAAATCTATTGCAGGCCGGAATAACTTCCAGTTCTATATTCCTGTTACGCAGACTATAAATACTTTGTTCTGAAACCAGGCCCAAAAAGTTTCTGTTTTTTGCAGTGAAATGAGCTTCGGCTATATTCCATGCAGCGAAATTACTGCTGCCTATATAAGTAACCTTTCCTTCTCGAACAAGTTGTTCCATTGCCTGCCAAACCTCTTCCCATGGAGTCTGCCTGTCAATATGATGCATTTGATATAAGTCTATATGATCGGTTTGAAGTCTTCTTAAACTTTCTTCACAGGCTCTTTTAATATGATAAGCTGAAAGTTTACCATCATTAATCATATCACTCATGTTGCCGTAAACCTTTGTAGCAAGTAGAATTTTATTTCTATTCCCGGATTTTTTAAGCCATCGTCCGATTATTTCTTCTGTTAATCCTTTGCCTTTATCCCAGCCGTAAACGTTGGCAGTATCAAAGAAATTAATTCCCAGTTCAACTGCACGGTTCATAATTTTAAAACTGTCTTCTTCACTTGCATAAGGGCCGAAATTCATTGTACCAAGACATAACTTGCTTACTTTTACGCCTGCTTTTCCAAGCTGTGTATATTCCATTTTTAACCTTTCAAATCATCTGATAAAATAACCGATTATTTTACATTCGCCATTTTCTAAAATAGCAGTTATAGTTTCAACACTTTCTTTTTTCTTTTCAAAGGAAGAATTAAACTCGAAACTGTAATATTCGCCGTCGGGAACACCAGGCAATTGAGTATTATATTTTTTTGTTTTGATTTCTCTTATAAGCAATTTACCAAAAGGTTCTCTTGAAGTTGATACAGTTTTTACCCACTGTTCTTTTGTAACCGCCCTTTTAAATAATTCCGAACTTACATCCCAGCTTTTTTCATAATTCCCTTCATCAATAATTTTAATCCAGCTATTTACCGAATATATGGCTGATGAATCTTTTGCATTATCATTTGTCTGCGCGATGCTAAAAGAAAATGCATATAAAATAAAAACGGAAAATATTATGCGTTTCATATTAGTTCCCTAAAATAAATTTTGTTATATAAATTTTTTATTTAACAAAAGGTGCGCCTGCGACGTTTAATTGTTCTTCTATTTTTACAAACTCAATATTTATAATACTGTTTAATTTATTATTAAAATCGGTTAATTGTTTTTCGGCAATTTCAACCAATTGTTTATGTGTTTCTGTAGGACCATAAGTAGAGTATTCGATACCTGTTTTAGCTTTTGACAATCTATTATAAATACTTGGCTTTTCGTTTTGTCCGATTTCTCTTTTAGATTTATTACCGTTTAATTGTTCATCAAGATCATACAGATTTTGTTTTGTATTGTAAATAATTAGATCAAGATCGCCATGATTTACGGATGAACGATTTAATGCAATTTCGAATCCTTCAATTTTCTTAAACGCATTTGTTAATACAATTCTTGAAGCGGTTAATTCTCTTTCAAGATCGGAGATATTTTTTAAAAATGCCGAAACATCTTTTAATTCCGCACCAGGCAAAGCTCCATTATATAATCTTTCAACTATAAATTTTACCGGACCGGAAATTACGGTAACAATTCCTTCAACTTCTTTAGAAAGCGTAACAGTGTATTCCCCAGGAGGCGCTAATCTTCCTTTAGATTCATTATTAAAATTTTTTATTTTTAGATCAATCGCGTCGGATGACGGGAATCTTAAATCCCAGGAAGTCCTATAAAATCCTTTTCCGGTTGATCCTTCAATTCTTCTTACAACATTACCCATATTATCTTTAACAGTTAACCATACAGAAGGTTTTTCTTCTCTTCTTTCCGCTTCTACTTCACTCCATCCTGGGAATTTTACATTCTTATTTTCTTTAACAAGTTTATCCTCATTTTCTTTACGGAGATCTTTTTTACTTTTTAATTCTTCGGATAAGTAATAGGTAAATACGGCTCCGAAAGGCGGATTAGGAGCAGTATATAAAGCGGCTCCTTGAGATGTCTCTTTTTCAAAATCAACTACAGGTCTTTCAATATACCACCATGCTTTACGCACAGGAAAAAGTAAAGCCTCTTTATTTAAATTATCTTCAGACAAATTTCTTAATGCACTGTAATCATCAAGTATAAATATCCCCCGTCCGAATGAAGCTGCCACCAAATCATTTTCTCTTTTCTGAATTGCCAAATCACGGAATGAAATTGTAGGGATATTTCCTGTCAATTTTGTCCATCTATTTCCGCCATCTACCGTAAAATAAATTCCGAACTCAGTTCCAACAAATAACAACTGCGGATTAACATAATCCTGAACAATGCGCCAAATCAAATTTCTATCCGGAATATTTCCCTTTATAGATTTCCAGGTTTTTCCTTTATCTGTACTTTTTACAAGATAAGGTTTAAAATCGCCGAACTTATGATTATCAAGCGCAGCATAAACTGTATTTGCATCAAATAGATCAGCTTTAATATCGTTAACAAAAGCCGTAGAGGGAACGCCGGGCAAACTTGCGACTTCAATCATCTTCCAGTTTATTCCGCCGTTTTCTGTAATTTGAATTAATCCATCGTCAGTGCCCGCATAAATTAAACCTTCCATTAACGGCGATTCCGCCAAAGAAGTTATAGTATTATAATTAGACATTGCCGCAAAATCCCAATGCGAATCCCAGCTCCAAGTTTTGTCCATTAGAGGTAAATTCATACGTTCCTGGTTTTTTGTTAAATCACCCGAAATTGCTTTCCACGAATCACCTCGATTATCACTTTTCCATACTCTATGAGATGCGAAATATAAACGAGTCGGTGAATGAGGACTAATAAGTATAGGCGCATCCCAGTTAAACCTTTCATAATTTTCATTTTCACCAGGCTGCGGCTGAATGTGTACAATTTCTCCTGTTGTTCTATCGACTCGCACAAGGTTGCCTTCCTGCCATTCGCTGTACATTATATCGGGATTTCCAGGTTCAGTGGCCGGCTGATGTCCGTCTGCGAATAAAGTTAAAAACCAATCTCTGTTTGATATGCCTTGAGGATTATCCGTTCTTGAAGGTCCGCCTTGAGTGCTGTTATCCTGTGTACCTCCGTAAACAGTATAGAAAGGTTCTTTATCGTCAACCGCTATTTTATAAAATTGAGTTACGGGAAGATTTGCGACAAAGCGCCAGTTTTTTGTATTGTCAAAACTTTCATAAATACCGCCGTCGGTTCCCACCAACAGATAATTTGGATCGTCTTTATCAAAATTAATTGAGTGATTATCAGAATGTTTATAACTTTCCTTCATTCTATAAAAAGTTTTTCCGCCGTCTTCGGAAACCTGCATTCTTACATCAACAAGGTATAACATATCAAACTTATGCGGACTTGCATAAAGTTCCTGATAATAATGAGGTCCTGTTGCGCCCGAAACAGCATTTGATTGTTTTGTCCAGCTTTCACCTCTATTTTCCGATTTATACACACCGCCGGTTGTACGTTCAAGTTCAATAGCCGCATAAATAACATCAGGCTTTTGAGGTGAAATTGCGATACCGATTTTACCCATATTAGATTTAGGCAGACCTTCTTTTAATTTTTTCCAATTATCTCCTCCGTCGTCAGAACGCCAAATACCTGAACCGGGACCTCCGCCCATGTATGATGCGACATTTCTATGTCTTTGCCATGTTGCTGCATATAAAATATCCGCATCGCGCGGATCAATTGCGATATCGGTTACGCCAGTCCATTCATTATCTTTTAAAACTAATTTCCAAGTTTTACCGCCGTCAATAGTTTTAAAAAGTCCGCGGTCACCACCTTTTGACCAAAGCGGTCCTTGAGAAGCAACCCATACAATATTAGAGTTTTCGGGATGAATAATTATTTCGGAAATGTGTTCACTCTTTTTCAGTCCAACATTTTCCCAATTTTCTCCTGCGTCTAAACTTTTATAAACACCGTCGCCAAATCCAACATGCCTGCCCCCGACATTTTCACCAGTCCCTACCCATATTATATTTGTGTTATTAGGATCAATTGATACGCATCCGGTTGAGTATGATTTTTCTTTATCAAAAATTGATTTCCATGTTGTGCCGGAGTTTTCAGTTTTCCAAACACCGCCGGAACCAACAGCAACATACCACAAACTTTTATCTTCGGGATGGACCGCTATATCCGCAATTCTTCCCGACATTAAAGCTGGACCAATGTTTCTAAATTTTAAACCGTCAAAAGTTTTTTCTGAAAATAATGAATCGGACGTTTTGTTTTGTGCCGAAATTGAATAAATAGATAAAAATATTATTACTGCGGTTAAAAAAAACTTGGGAAGTTTATTCATATAAAACAGCCCCCTAAATATTTAATTGGAATTGATTTTTACTCTTAACTATTACAAATATATGTCTTTTTATTTAAAAGGTGAAAAGATGATTTCTTTTTATTGACAGATAATATTTATCTTTTTAACAATTATTTTTCGGCAACTACTAGCATCTCAAAATCCTCCGTTGTTAATTTATCATTTCTGCTGAAGGCGCCAATTTTAGCGCCGAAAATTTCGATACATTTAAAATGCAATGATTTTAGAAGCCATGTAATTTCTGAAGGCACGTAATATCTTTCGTTGCATATTAATTCATTTTTATTTCCCGAATCATCTTCAAAATACGTTACATTATGATCCCTGAAAGTGAGCAAATCGAATGTGTTATTTTTATAACTTGCATTCCCCTCCTTATTTTGCGAAGCCAGGAAATCTTTAACAGAATGAAATAACGGGAACAATCCGTTAAGAGTTGTAAATATTATTTTACCATTTGATTTCAAGGAATTTGCAGCGCTTTGAAGAATTTGATAATTCATTTCGTCAGATTCCATTAAGGGAAAGGCTCCTTCGCAAATCATTATTGCTAAATCAAATTCATTTTTAAAAGGAAGATTCCTAGCGTCGTATTTTAAAAAGACAATACTAAGATTTTCTAAAGCAGCTTTTTCCATTGCGCGATTTAGCTGGGAGTCGGATAGATCAATTCCAGTAACATTGTATCCTCTTTTTGTTAATTCAATTGAATGCCTCCCTGTTCCGCAGCCAATATCCAAAATTTTTAGAGTTTTATTAGACTTAATTTCCTGTTCAATAAAATCGCATTCGCAAATTGTTCCTTTAGTAAAAATTTCTTCATCATATTTCTTACCGTAATTCTCAAATAATTTTTCATACCATTGTTTCATGCCGATATTTCTCCATTATTTTTAATTTTATTTAATAATATTTTTCTTCGAATAAATCCGATAGAAATAATTTATTCGAATTTATTAGATGTTATTTCAATATTAATTAAAATTACAGATCCTTAACTTTTTTGAAATTAATAGTGAATCCTTTTGAAGAAGAATACTTTTTATATATTACAAATCCGGATTGACACAATAGTAATTCTAATTCGTTTTCCGTAATAAGATCGGGATCACCGTACATTTCCGTGATTGAAAGTATTCCGCCTAACTTTAACACATTATTAATTTCTATAAGGCTATTAATTCGGTTTGAAATCTCACCAAGAACTGTTACTAAAAAGACATTGTCGAATGCAGAATTCTTAAAAGGAAGAAACGCAGCATTACCTTGTACATGTTTAGCATTTGTAATATTATTTCTTTCAATCTTACGTTTACTTTTAAGCAGCATTTCCAGTTGAATATCAAATAATACAATATTTCCTTCCGGAATTCTTTTTGCTGTCTCAATGCTGAAATATCCGGGGCCCGTGCCTATTTCAAGTACTTTTGAATTATCTGAAAGATTAAGTCGGTCTACAAGAGTTTTAGGTGATAATACTATTCTGCGAATTGGAGTATCAAGAAGAAAGGCTAATTGATATGGATAAATACCTTGCCCGATAAGTCGGCCAAATATATTCTTCCATTTTGATATTCTTGTATCAAAATTCATTTTTTCGGCAACAGGTAGTAATACAATATTTTTTATTACAAATATTGCAATAATAAAAACAACAAAATAGTGAAACTTAATTTAGAACAATTATTTTAAAATAAAAAAGGGGATTCATAATTGCAGATATCCCCTTTTACAAACTATTTCGATAATGTTTTAATTAGAATCAATAATACTATTAAAAGTATTACTTGGACGCATTACTTTATCTGTTTTTACCGGATCCGGTAAATAGTAACCACCTATATCAGCAGGTTTACCCTGACAAACTATAAGCTCTTCAACTATTTTTTCTTCATTGTTTTTTAGTTCTTCCGATATATTAGCGAAACGTTTTTTCATTTCCATATCATTATTTTGTTCCGATAGAGCATCTGCCCAGTACAATGCAAGATAAAATGAGCTGCCTCGATTATCAATTTCATTTACCTTACGCGACGGATATCTAGCGTTCTCCAAATATTTGCCAATCGCAATGTCCAGAGTTTCTGCTAATACTTTTGCTTTTGAGTTTCCTGATTTTTCAGCAATCATTTCAAGAGAAGGAACTATTGCGCAATACTCGCCTAAAGAATCCCATCTTAAATGACCTTCTTTTAATAGTTGCTCAACATGTTTTGGAGCAGACCCGCCTGCGCCGGTTTCAAACAATCCGCCGCCGTTTAGTAATGGAACAATTGATAACATTCTGGCACTTGTACCTAATTCGAGTATCGGGAAAAGGTCGGTAAGATAATCTCTTAAAACATTTCCTGTAACCGAGATTGTATCCAATCCTTTTCTTACTCTTTTAAGAGTATATTTCATAGCTTCAACCGGCGTTAATATTTGAATATCTAATCCGGCGCTGTCATTTTCAGGCAAATATTTTTTAACCTTTTTAATTATTTCGGCATCATGTCCTCTCTTTTCATCCAACCAGAAAACCGCCGGAGTATTCGAAACTTTTGCTCTTCTTACAGCGAGTTTTACCCAATCTTTTATTGCTTCATCTTTAGTCTGACACATTCTGAAGATATCACCTTTTTCAACTACCTGTTCAAGAAGAATTTCTCCGGATACATTTATTACCCGAATTATACCATCAGCTTTTGCTTCAAATGTTTTATCATGCGAACCGTATTCTTCCGCTTTTTGCGCCATTAAACCTACGTTTGATACCGACCCCATTGTTGCGGGATTAAATTGTCCGTTAACTTTGGCATCTTCAATAATTTCTTTATAAATGGTTGCATAACATCTATCAGGAATCATTGCGATACAATCCTGAAGCTGATCTTCATTATTCCACATTCTTCCGCCGTCACGCACTACGTTTGGCATTGAAGCATCGATTATAATATCATTTGGGACATGAAGATTAGTTTTGCCTTTTCGTGAATCGACCATCGCAAGAGCTGGACGGTTTTCATATACTTTCAATATATCTGATTCAATTTCATTTTTTTTATCGGCAGGAAGTTTATTTAATTTTGAAACTACATCTGCTAAACCGTTATTAACATTTGCGCCAATTTCTTTTAAAACTTCAGCATGCTTTTTTAATGCTTCATTGTAATAAACCGACACACAATGCCCGAACATAATCGGATCTGATACTTTCATCATTGTAGCTTTTAGATGAAGAGATAAAAGTACTCCGTCTTTTGATGCTTCTTCAATCTGTTCTGAATAAAATTTTCTTAAGGATTTTACATTCATTACAGAGGCATCAATAACCTCGCCATTTTTCAGAGATAATTTTTCTTTAAGTATTGTTTTTTCACCATTCGTATCTGTAAATTCAATTCGCACATCACATTCTTTGTCCAATGTAATTGATTTTTCGGTTCCGTAAAAATCTTTTTCATTCATATGTACAACTCTTGTTTTAGATCCATTTTCCGGCCAAGGTTTCATCATTTTATGGGGAAATTTCTGCGCAAATTTCTTAACTGATGCAGCTGCTCTGCGGTCTGAGTTTCCTTCGCGTAGAACAGGATTAACGGCAGAACCTAGTACTTTCGCAAATCTTTTCTGTAAAGTTTTTTCTTCTTCAGTCTTTGGTTCTTCAGGATAATTTGGTATGTCATAACCCTTAGACTGCAGTTCATTAATTGCATCCTGAAGCTGAGGGATTGAGGCACTTATATTGGGAAGCTTAATAATATTTGCTTCAGGAGTTTTAGCTATTTTTCCAAGTTCATTTAAATAATCCGGTATTTTTTGTTCTTCTTTTAGATTTTCCGGAAAGTTAGCAATAATTCTACCAGCTAATGAAATATCTTTTGTTTCAACTTCAATTCCTGTTCCTTTTGCATACGCATTTACAATTGGTAATAAACTATAAGTGGCTAGTGCAGGTGCTTCATCAATCTTGGTCCAAATAATTTTATAATTATTCATTTAGATTCCCTTAATTATTAAATAATATCAACAATATAATATGATTTTTTTATTACACATTTATCAAAATTAGAGCAATAAATTAAGAATCTTTCATTTTAATTAAAAGCACGAATAAGTTTGAATATAAATTTTATTTTTAATTATACGGATATAATGACTATTATAAACTGCGGTAAAACTGATTTGAATTTATTGAATTCTGAGATTGTAAGTACTTATAAAAGTTACTAAACGCATAATCTATTCAATAAATAAACCAACGCTAAAAAGTACCAAACAGTTTATAAATAAATTTCATAGAATAGTTTTGATTTTTGATTTCAAATATACATGCGGATTAGAAATAGTCATCGAGAAAATCTTTCTCAGTTGATTTTTGTCCAAAGTGTTCGATTAATTTATTTGTTAGGAGATTTAATTTTCGGATTAATTTTTTGAAATATGTAAAATGTGTGCACTTTATGTATGCAATAAATTTAGATTTTAAGTGCACCCCGGAAACCTCTTGCTGCATAATAAGATTCTGCTCCGTTATGATAAGTGAAAACATTGTTATAGCGACGATCACAAAATATTGCTCCACCAAGTTTTCTAATATCCGGAGGTGTTTTTACCCAACTTGATGATTTCAAATCAAATTTCCCAAGTTTCTGCAGTTCACGATATTGATCCTCTGATAAGAGTTCTATACCAATATACTCAGCCTTATCAATAACTGAATTTTCTGGTTTATGCTCTTTCCTAGAATTTAGTGCTTCACGATCGTAACAAAGACTTCTGCGACCCTTTGGACTTTCCAATGAACAATCATAAAATATATATTCGCCTGACTTTTTATCTTGACCAACCACATCAGGCTCTCCTCCAGTATTTTCCATTTCATTAAGTGACCATAGCTTTTTATTATTTGACAGAAGCCTCAGTTCTACATTTACCCATTCAATATTTTTATGACGATTCATGTTTGCCATAAAACGAGTTTTTAATATCCGTAATAGTTCTTCATATTTTTCTTTAGGAATCTCTCTTTCATTGTTTTTTATTTTGTTCATATTTATTCTCCATTCAATTGGCCTTTTGTAAAATAATAATATTAAAAAAATAATTGGCAGATATCATAGTAGAGAAAATAAATAATTTGATTTAATTTATAAATTAATATTTGATATTAAAATCATTAACAGATAAGAATTAATATAAAGAAATTTCACGAAGCCCAATCGTTGTTAATCCGGCTGACGTTTCTACCACAGAGGCAATATAATTCAAGCTGACGTTGGTCAGTTTACTTTATTAACTGGCTTAACTCTGTCGCTTTTGAATCTTCTGCCGGAACTTACACTCTGCAAAACCTTGTCCTACAACTTCAGCAAATTAGAGAGCATCACAAAACTGTTCTTAGGCAGCTGAGGGCCGAAGCGAAAAACGAAAACATTGCTCCTATCATTAACTCGCTTACTTCCGTGCCCGGTATTGAATTCATTACAGCTATGTCTTTATATACTGAACTTATTGACATAAACCGTTTCAGTAACTTCGACAGCCTTTGCTCATTTGTTGGTCTTGTTCCTTCTACTCACTCTTCCGGACTTACAGAATACTCAAAGGGTATTTCTTTCCGGCACAACAAGTTTCTTCGTCCACTTATTGTTGAGTTTGCTTGGGTTGCTGTGAAAAAAGATCCAGCCTTAATGCTGAAGTATCACAAACTCTGTAAAATTATGCCTAAGCAAAAAGCTATTATCCGAATCGCTAAAAAACTTCTAAAACGAATTAGGCACGTTTGGATTTACAACGACAAATACTTGCTTTCCAAAGTTGCTTAAGTTTTTTTTCAATATGTATAAGAACAAAACTAAATAGAATTGTTTTTTAAGGCGGGGACTGTTTAATCAACCATGCTCACTAACGGGCTCTCGTAGTCCCAACACACTAACTTGTAGGTGTAAAGTGAGTTATCGGTCAGAGTACAGCCCCGCCATTTGATCAATTTAATTTGACAGTCTGCCATCGCGTTTTATCGCGAATGGTTAATAACGGATTGATTCTATTTTAGTTCATTATGTTTAAGAACAATTTGCGTTCAACCCTTGACTTTTAACATAACGGGTTGATTTGCTTGATATTTCCAATAAGTAAAAAACTAGTTATGTTATTTATAACATCACAACAATTGGAGGTATCAAATGTTATACACTGGCATCGACCTACACAAAATCACATCCTATCTTACTACCATTGATTCAAACGGCTGTATCGTTAAGCAAGCTAACATTAAAAACATTGACTATAATTTTGTCCAGTATTTTTCAGATCTAAAAGACGATCACAAAGCTGTTGTTGAATCTACTATGACTTGGTATTGGCTTAATGATCTTCTTACTTCCTTGAATATTCCTCTTGTTCTTGCTCATGCTAAATTTGTTAAAGCCATTGCTTATGCTAAAGTTAAAACTGATAAAGTTGACTCTCAAACTCTTGCTCAACTACTTCGTCTCGATTACATACCTACTGCTCATAAAATTTCTAACGATAAACGACTTCTTCGTGATGCTCTAAGAGCTAGGCTTAAAATCGTTCAGCGACATACTTCGGTAACTAACTCCATGCATCTTCTGCTTGCTACATATAATATTTCTTCTCCAGAGGAGCTTATTGGTATTTCTAAATATCAATATCAACAATTAGCCGTCGTTGAAGTTCTTCTAAAAGATCAAGCCCTAATGCTTGAGAAATAACTTTATCCCGATTTAATACCAAATGAAGATGTGCAACGTCTTCTCTGGATTCCAGGCATTGGTAAGATGAACGCTTTTACTATCATGCTCGAGGTTGATAACATTAACCGTTTCGATGATGTTAAAAACTTCTTCTCTTACTGTCGTCTTTCTCCTTCTGCTCGTAACTCCGGTGGCAAATCAAAACAACGTGCTTCTAAAGACGGGAACAAATATCTTAGAGTTGTTTTTGCTGATGCTGCCACTAGAGCTGTACAACACTACCCAGTTATTAAGAACTTTTACAACTCCAAACTCCGTAAGAAAAGAAAAATAGTTGCAAAAACTATTCTTGCTAAAGAATTAGCTCGTATTGTTTTTTATGTACTCAAAGATAAAACAAACTTCAACAACACTTTTAAGGGTATTGAATTACAACACAAAAAATATCTTCAATGGCCACGCGTTACAAACCCGTACGCATAACTGATATTTGACTATCGCTGCGCTGGACTTGCCTACCGGCAGGCAGGTTGGGAAGTAACGCGTATGCCTTTAATTATATCTGGGATACTATCTTTTATGATAGAACTGTTATTTAATTTAACAGTATGTCCGAAAAGAGGTTTGGTTGCCTATACGGTAATCTTACAGTTATTTGGCATAAAGTGTTTTCTGGTTTTTACAATTATTCAAAGAACAATTATTCTTTTGCATCCGTTTTAACGGACTGTAGCGATATCTTATTTTCTTCTTGACTCTTTACTTATTAAAGATGTTATATTGAAATGACATTAAGTAAAATTAAAGATGCAATTGTAACGGATAATAAAAAGCATAAAAAATAAAATATTTGGTTTATAAAAAATTTATTAGGTTCTTTGTCTTCATAAACATCACTAATTTTATCTGAAATTATTCCCGTTCTGACACTTATAATTAGATTTGTAATGGTAATTAGTGATACACTAAATATCAAAACTAATGTTGCTATCCTCATTTGTCCCGAGAAATATAAGTATAATACAGGTATCAAAAATATGTTTGTATAAATATTTATAAGTTTCTTAAAGAGAAAATAATCCTTCTTGTGTAATAATGTGTAAACTTTATCTGGATCTTCTTCTTTAATTTTTAATATAATTTGGGATTTAACATACTCATCATTTAAATTTATTTCACCGTAAATGCTAAATCTTAATTTAATTTCTTCCTCAAGTGCTTTTAGTTTCTTGAGATTATTACGTCTATCAATTCTTAGCCAAACATCAATAAGATCAACAGATTTATAAACATTATAATTTGGTATATATTCTTCTTTCTGTATAGTCCTGAAATAGGTTGACTCTTTTATCTAATAAAAACTAAAGACTTACTCCACTAAAGACAATAAATTATTTTCGTTTAGCAAAGAATAATTAGTGTAATAATTCTTCCATTTTCTT
>Ga0180009_10001545_pt1 | contig 28109 bp, 41 predicted proteins | sample OS_PC_MetaG_FD_123537 | JGI IMG/M metagenome (GOLD analysis project Ga0180009, IMG submission 123537) | Groundwater microbial communities from the Aspo Hard Rock Laboratory (HRL) deep subsurface site, Sweden - OS_PC_MetaG | ecosystem: Environmental > Aquatic > Deep subsurface > Groundwater... | reverse complement strand
TTAAACCCTGGGATAGATGCCTCGAGCGACAAAAAGTATCTCAAGACCTCTATCCTGGGGAAAAAGAGGTGATACTATTTCCAGTATATTAAAGTATTTAAATGTTTCGTTTCTGTTACTCTTGCGGAATGACACAAGGTAATCCTAGTTTAGTAGTAATCTAATGTAACTCTTAAAATATAATATTCTTATTATTGTTCTTTACTAACTACAAATTATTTTTTATAAACTACATAATATGAGTTATCTCCTTAAATTTCTAAACATATAATATGTTTGGCCAGCAAAAGCAAAAAGATATTCTGCTGTTAAAACCAAATTTTTTGGGTCATTAACTATAATTTTCTTATGTAGTGGCTCTCCATCATTAAAAAAAGGCGATATTAACCCATCTATACCACATACAACACTTCCTAAAATCAAGGATTTATCTAAGTTGGATAATTTCATCCTTCCCAATGCCTGCCCCACTATGTTTGCTGTATTTAATACTGTATAAGTTACAGCAGAAAATTGACTCCACGTTAAATATCCTCCAGCATGGGTAGTCAACTCAGGACTTAAACCTAACATATGTTTAACCATACCGTTTTCTTTATAAAGATTTATATTCTCATAATAAAAGATAAAATGGAAGAACAAAAAAGAGAGATAGAAGAAAATCCTTCTATTAAACAAGAGCAAATACATGATATTCTTTTTAATAGGGAAATTGGCTGGCAAGAGATAATTTATGATTTAATTAATACAGAACAATTAGATCCTTGGAATATTGATATAGTTATTCTAACAAACAAGTATTTAGAAAAAATATCTGAAATTGAAGAAGCTGATTTTTTTGTTTCAAGTAAGGTTCTTTTGGCTGCCTCTCTTCTTTTAAGGATAAAATCTGAAATATTACTTAATAAGTATATTCGAAGTATCGATGAAATTCTCTTTGGTGCTAAAGAAGGCAAAAAACATGTTTTAGAAAGAATAGATCTGGATGAAGAAATACCAGAACTAACTCCTAGAAGTCCTATTCCAAGATTTAAACGTGTAACCCTTAAAGAGCTTTTAGAATCTCTTAATAAAGCAATAAAAACAGAAAACAGAAGAATTGAAAAAGAAATAGTCAATAAAAGCGCTTTAAGAGAAGCAGGAATTTCTCTTCCAAAAAAAAGATTAAATATAAAAGATAAAATTAGAGGGATTTATGTTAAGCTTACTACTTATTTTGAAAAAAGCCAAGATAAAAAAATTTCTTTTACAGAGTTTATTGGAGCCGACAAAGAAGAAAAAATAATTTCTTTTGGCCCACTACTTCATTTAGAAAATCAAAAAAAAGTCTGGCTTCATCAGGAAGCACATTTTGAAGAAATCTATATATGGTTAAAGCATGTTTATTTTAAGAATAATCCTGATCCTTTTGAAGGTTTAAGAGATGAAATTGAAGAAGAAATTAAAGAATTTGAAAAAAAAGACAAATCAGTAAAAAAAAGAATAGAAAAAATCAATGAAGAGTTTAAAAACCCGCTAGCTCAAATGTTTGATTAAGCAGCCCTAACCTTTAAAAACATTATTTTACTCAAATTTTCATGAAACTAGGAGTATTATTTTCTGGAGGAAAAGATTCAACGTATGCTGCATGGGTTGCAAAAAATCAGGGTCATGAGTTGATCTGCCTTATAACTATCTTTTCTAAGAACAAAGACTCTTATATGTTTCATACCCCATCAATCTCCCAGGTAACAAAACAAGCAGAAGTAATCGGTCTTCCTCTTTTAGTTCATAATTCAAAAGGGGAAAAAGAAAAAGAGCTAAAAGATCTTGAAAAAGCAATTAAACAAGCAATAAAAAAATACAAAATAGAAGGAATTGTTACTGGGGCCTTGCATAGTGTTTATCAGGTTTCACGAGTCCAAGATATATGTGATAAATTAGAAATAGGCTGTTTAAATCCTCTCTGGCATAAAGATGAAATAAAATATCTTAATGAGTTAATTGATAATAGGTTTAAAATAATAATCACAGGAGTTGCAGCAGATCCATTAGATGAAAACTGGCTTGGTAGAGAAATTAATCCTTCTTTTGTAAAAGAAGTTAAAGACCTAAATAAAGAATATAAAATCCATCCTGCAGGCGAAGGTGGAGAATTTGAAACTTTTGTTCTTGATTGCCCTTTATTTTCTGAACCTCTTAAAATAAAAAACCAAAAAATCTCAGGAGAAAAAAATTCCTGGAAGATGGAGATTGAGGTAGAATGAATGAGACAGATAAAAGATTAGAGGTATTAAATAAAGTACTTCTGGCTTTTGATCAGAGTGTTTTTGAAGGAATTGTTCTCACAGGATCTTTATCTTTTGGGCAATATTATTCTATAAAGAAAACCTCAGATATAGATTTACTTTTTATAATTAAAAAGAAAAATTTAAGAAAACTATCTAAACAAGATTTTTTTAAAAATGCCGAATTTTTTTGTGACGATAAATTAAAACTAATGAGAAATTTTGATGCTCTTTTTTGGTGTGATCAATTTATAAATAATGTTAAAATAAACATGGGCTTTTGCACTCTTAATTATTTTAAGGAATTCTGCAATTTAAGAGCAAGAAAATGGATAGGATCTAAAGAAAATAAGATTATAAGAAAAAAAATTCTTAAGACCATTAATAATAAAACAGTAAATAGTAATTATTTAATTAAAAAATATAAAAAACTTTATTTACTAACTTTTGATCTTTATATAAAATGTGAACTTGTCTCAAATCCTCTTTTTAGCAACCTTTTTTTTGCTAAGATATTATACGATAAAGGAGAAATAAAAAATAATTTGATTAAATTGAAAGAAAATTTAATTAAGAAATATGGAAAAAATACTTTGAATCTTTTTGATTATGTTATGCCTAAACTAAGTTTGTCTATTAAGGAAAAAATAATAGAGCAATTTTCTTAGGATATCTTAAAGTTAAGATAAATAATCACCTTTAAATATATCTTAATCTTTTATAAATCATGGAATATGCATTTACTCCATTGGCAATTGTACTACTTGTAGTAATTTTAATTTGGAGTATGATATGGAAAGGTATTGCTTTATGGAAATCAGGAAGAAACAATCAAATTGCTTGGTTTGTAGTTTTGTTTATAGTAAATACTGTAGGAATACTCGAGATAATTTACTTAGCATTTTACCAGAAAAATAAGAAAAAAAGATAATTTATCTAATTAATTTTTATTAAGCTTTACAAGCTTCATTGTATTCTCTTTCTAATGAATTAAAAACATCCTTTACACTAACTATCTCAGTTGCACGCCAAGCATTTGTTCCACAAAATGCAAAACCCTGTTCCATATTCCCTCTTTGCGCATTTATTAGTGCATTAGCAATACAGTAATTTGATTCAGTTGGACTGCAAGGAATTAAACATTTATATTGACATGCGAATGGAATCCTTTTCTTTTCCCTGTAAGTATCTTCTACAAATTTATTTTTTATTGCACGGCCAGGCATTCCAACAGGACTTTTAATTATAACAATGTCTTTTGGTTTAGCATCAATATAGGCTTGCTTAAATCTATCATGGGCATCACATTCATGAGTTGTCACAAACCTCGTGGCCATCTGCACACCTGCTGCTCCAAGTTTAAGAATGTTGTATATATCTTGTCCCGTATAAATCCCTCCTGCAGCGATTACAGGAATGTCTGGTCCAACAACATTAATTATTTCTGGAAGAATTCTCTCTAAGCCATTTGAAACAAAATCAGGATCTGCTAATTGTTTTTCATCGTATCCTAAATGACCTCCTGCTTTAGGACCTTCAAAAACTATTGCATCAGGTTTATGTCCTAGGTTAGACCAAGTGTCAACAAAAAACCCAGCAACTCTCTCATTTGAAGCAATTGGAACTAATAATGGGGGGTTTTTTTTACCCCGAATATATTTTGGAAGATCTCTTATAATTTTTGCCCCACAAATAATTAAATCAACATTTTCTGCAACTGCAGTTTTAATAAGACTAGGATAATCTGTTAAAGCTTGCATTATATTTACTCCAATAACTCCATTTGTTTTTGATCGTGCCTTTATTATTTCATCTCTAAGTGCATCGCTATTAGCTCCAGCATAAATTTCATCAAGTAATTTTCTTCTTTCTCCACCATTAAGGTCATTAAAATCCCCTCTTTTCTGTGCAGATTCAAGTGCATCTTGAAAATATCCTTTTGAAAGGCCTAAACCAACACTAGCAATAATTCCTGCTCCCCCTTCTTCAGCAACTGCTGAGGCTAGTTTTTCACCAGAAATACCTACCCCCATTCCTCCTTGAATAAGGTTCATCTCTAAATGTCCTATTTTTAAAGGTGGCCAGCTTGTCATAACTTAATAAGAAAAAGGTGTATTAAATATATTATTATTGTAAAATAATTTTAAATTTTAAGAAAAGATAAACTTATTTTTTTTCAAATATAAATAATTCATCAATTGTTGTTTTAAGTGCTTTTGCTACATCATGTGCAAGCTGTAGTGATGGATTATATTTTCCTTGCTCTAAAAAAACAATAGTTTCTCTTCTAACCCCAACTTCCTTTGCCAAATCATCTTGTGTAAGATTATATCTGGCTCTAAATTCTTTAATTCTTGTTTTCATGTTTTTTAAATTTCTTTTTTGTGATAATAAATCCAGAATATTAAAAACAATATGGCCATTCCCCCAACAGTAATACTTGTTGCCTGACTTACATCTCTGAATCTTATTATATCATCAGAAAGAAACCCAATTACAAGTAAGAGATAAAGAGAAACATAAAACGCCTTTGAAGTTGCTTTTTCCATAACTCTTCTGCTTCTTTCATCATGTAGAGGATATCCTTCTTTTAAATCTCTGTTTCCTCTTCTAAAAACAAAGAGAGCAAATAAAAGTATAGACACAGCAATAATGATCCCTAAAATTCCTCCTGCAAGTTCTCCTTTTCTAAAAGCAAATACTGAAAACAAAGCTCCTGTTACTATTACAAACAAACTCAGGATAATAATTGCAAATAATCTTAATTTATCATGTTTTATTTTTTTGTTTTTTGCTTTCATTTGTTCAACCTCCTGAATTTACTTTCTTATTGTTAGTTTTACCCAACTTTATGTTATATTTAGTTAACATTATGTTAGAAATAAGTAACATGAACTATTTAAATGTTTTGGTTTTTTGAAAGAACCCTAGATTTTTAATTACAGAAATAAATATAAAAGAGATTTTCTTACAAAGTAAAATGGAAAACTATAGGGTTGTTCTTTCAAAACCAGGAGCATATGTTCCCCCCACAATAATGACTAATGCTGACTTAGAAAAAATTGTTGATACTAGTGACGAATGGATAGTTTCTATGACTGGAATGCGAGAAAGAAGAATTGCTTTAGGAGAGTCTGCAAGAGATATGGCAGTAAAAGCAATAAATAATGCTTTTATCCAAAACCCAAATATTGATTCTAAGGCCATAGATGCAATCAAACTCAGTTTAAACAGGCATGATGATGATATTACTTTTCCACAGCATTCAGGATATGTAGCTAATGCAATAGGAAGACCATCAAAAATAGATTTTTCAGATGGACCATTTAGAGGATGTGTTGGACTTATAGGTGTAATTGATGAAGCCTGGAATGCTTTAATGAATCCTAAAAAGAATCTAAACTTAATTGCTGCTGGTGCAACAGAAAATTTAACTGGGTTTACTAATTATGCTGATAGAAACACTTGTGTTTTATTTGGTGATGGTGCTGTTTTTTATTTTTTAATGAAAGTTCGAGCAGATAGCAATGAAGAAGGGATAATAAATACTTACCTTGGTGGGACTTTTGATATCAATGGATATTTAACAATGCAAAAATCTAAGGGGCTTAGGATAGTTTCTCCTAAAAATCCACAAGATAAGTTTGGATTTGAAGAAATAGACCAAAATTGGTTGACTATGGTTGGTGATAAAGTTATGGGATTTGCTTCTAGAGCTTTTAAAAGAGCAGCACATCGAGTTTTAGAAGGAACTCCTTATCAAGAAAAGGATGGGGAAAAGGGTATCAAGGAGGTGGATGTGATTATCCCCCATAGTGCAAATAAAAGAATTATTGATCCAGCAATAAATAGTTTAATGGATAAAGGATTTAGAGGAAAGGTTGTAACTTGTTATGAGTATTTTGGAAATACTTCTTCTACTTCTATTGGAATTGCTGATAAAGAAGGAAGAAAAAGCGGGGATATAAAACCAGGAAATCTTGTAATGGGTATTGCTTTTGGAGGCGGTCTTCAAGAAGGTGCAATTTTGTATAGGGCAGTTTAGATTTATGGACCTGTCGGGAGTTGAACCCGAATCTCATGACTGCCAGCCATGCATAATACCGCTATACTACAGGCCCTTATTTATTTTTAAAATTAAGAGTTTAAAAATTAATTTAAATTAAGTGTGCATCATAAGAGATATATTTTTTCTTCCTCTTTCTGTATCAATTGTTACATCAAATTGTGTGCCTCTTAAAAATCCAAGTGATTTTGGTCCTTTGTTTTCTATTTTTCCTTCATATAATTTACTTTTAACTAGTACACTAGGCTGACCGCAATCTAGCATGTCAATTAAGTCTCTATATACTTGCCTTTGAACTTCTAAATCAGTTGAATCTGTAGCTAGATAAGTGAAACCATATGTTCTTTTATCATGTCTAAATATTTCGTAAAATCTCATTGTGCTTGTAAAGAGCCAAAGATTAGAACTATTTAAAAATCTTTAGGGGTTTCTCTTAAGAACAATATTCTTTTTTGTAACTTTTTGGACAACAAGAGTTTTTTGTTTTCCTGTAATCATGTCTTTTGTTTTGAATTTCTTTGTTTTTACTTCTTTTGCACCAACAAAAACAACCTTTTGTATCTTGCAGGAATTAGCATACTCTAGTGCTTTAGACGGCTTTCCATAATAAACACAAACACTTTTGCCTTGTTTTCTTAAATTATCGCAAATTTTAATTGCTTCTCTATCCTGGTCTAGTGAAATTATTAGCCATTTTTCCTTATCTTTATTTAATTTTGCAACAACACAGAGCCTTTCTAATCCAAAGGAAATTCCTGTTGACTGTATTTCATTAATAATATAACTTCCGCCTCCCATAATTGTATCTTTAATTCCTTTTGCCTTAACCTCAAAAACACTTCCGTTATAATAAGATAGACCCCTCACAACACTTGGCGCAAAATTTACTTTTATTCCATATGCCTTGCAATACTCAATTAAAGAAATTGCATCTTTATATGAATTAAATTGGCTAAAATATTTCTCTCCTTTTTTTAAACTATCTAAAACATTTTCTGCATCTAATTTTCTTAATAATGCCCTAACTTGTTCTTCAGGCAGTTTATCATATTTATCAATCTCTCTTAAGACCTGCTCTTTGTCTTTTTCTTTAATATTATTGTCATCTAAAATTTCATTTAAGAGCTTTCTATTATTAATAAGAATTATAGGTTCAACTCCAAGGTTCTTTAAAACTTCACTAGTCAGAGCCAAGATTTCTGCTTCATCTTTAATTGTTGAGCCAATTGTATCTATATCACATTGTGTAAATTGTCTGAATCTAGTTTCACTAACAGGCTCATCTCTAAACACAACGCCGATTTGATATCTTTTATATGGAAGTTTTTTATTTTCAATTAGTCGTTTTAATTGAAATGTAAATTCATATCTGAGTGCAAGTTTTCTATTTCCCCTGTCTTTTAATTTAAAAATATCTGAAACTGCCTCGTCATTTTGATTAGCTCCTTTTACAAAGTCTTCGTATTCAATTATTGGGGTTTCTGCTGGCATGAATCCATATCTTTCAAAAGCTTCGACTAGAATTTTTCTTATAGCTTCGCGCTTTTCTGCTTCTTCTCCAGAATAATCTCTAAATCCTTTAACTAATTCTCCTGTCATTTTTTCTTTAGATTGACCAAGCCTGGACGATCTTGAAGTTTATTTATTTTCTTCTTTTCCCATAATTTTGTTTCTGTTTTGTCTTGTTTAATCTTTTTTATAAGTTTAAAACAATACTTTTTAATAATCTTTTCTAGACTCGTTCTTAATTCGTCAGTAATCACATTTATCTTTTTATATTTTAATTTGTTGAAGCTATAATCTACGAGTTCCTTTATTGTTTGTGTTGCAATTCCTTTTCCTCTGTAATTTGGAAGGATAAAAACTGCCAATTCATTAAATCCTCTATCATTAAAAATTCCAGCAAACCCTACAAATCTATCGTTATAATATACAGAAAACTTGTAGGCTTTTATTCTTGAAGAGGCATCCTTTAGTGCCACAACAAAATAGCCCAAGACACTTCTTGCAAATTCTTTTCTTGTTCTTGAACTTATTCTTGCTTTAAGGAATCTTATATAATCTCCAAACTTAAATGGTCTTATCTCTATTTTTTTGCGTTTCATTTTAATTTCTCCAATCTTTTAGCTAACTGATCAATTTTTTTTATTATTTCTTTTGTAACTTTAATTTTGGATTTGTTATCATCATTTAAAATATCTTTTATTTTAAAAACTATGACTTTTTTGTTAAATTTTTTATTTCTATCAAATACTTTTGGAGGAACATTATCTGCAACAATAACAGTAATATTTTGCCAAACCAAAAGCGGGCTTGTTAATCCCTGGGTGGACCCGTTTATATTTAACCCAAATTCTTTTTTGATTAGTTTAACTGTTTTAGGATTTAATGGGCTTCCTTTGATTAAACCAGCACTTTTGGTTTTAATTAGTTTATTCTTATTTATTTTATCAAAATATGCTTTAGCGATTCTGCTCCTGAATCTATTATACCTACAAACAAACAAGATGTTCATCTTTTTCATTTTTTCAAAATAGGCGGAAGGGGAGAGTCGAACTCCCTTTTCACGGATCTCGTGAGCTCGCTCGCGTTATTTTTCAAGACAAGTGTCTCTCGCAAACTCGCTCGCCACAACCGTACGTCATAACCGTTAGACCACAACCGCCATGCTATATTTAATTGAGAATAAAGTGGTATAAAAAGTTTGGTATCCCCACAAGCACAGCTAAAGAAATCCTTTCTAATACTGTATATGCCGATAACCTCGGCTTTTAGTGGTCATGATTTTAAAAAAGAGATAGCATTTTTAAACTTAACTAATTATGAGTATTTATGAAAAAATCAAATAAAAAACTAGAGCTTTTAGCACCAATTGGAAATTTTCCAATGCTAGTTGCAGCTGTAAATGCTGGTGCAGATGCAGTTTATTTTGGATTAAAAGAATTTAGCATGCGTGCAGGGGCAAGAAATTTTGAGATAAAAGATTTAGAAAAAATAAGAGGGATTTGCAATTCTTCTCCTAGAAAAGTAAAAATGTATCTTACAATTAATACCATTATTTATGATAAAGAGCTTTCAAAAGTAGAAACTACTATCTCAAAAGTAAAAGGAAAAATTGATGCAATAATCTGCTGGGATTTAGGAGTTGTTAACTTATGCAAAAAATACAAAATTTCCTTTTTTATATCTACTCAAGCATCTGTAGCAAATAAAGAAGCTGCTAAGTTTTATAAAAAATTAGGAGCAAAAAGAATAATCCTTGCTAGAGAGCTAGATTTAAATCAGATTAAAGAAATTTCTAAGGTTATTGATGTAGAGTGTTTTATTCATGGAGCAATGTGTGTTGCTGTTTCTGGAAGATGTTTTACTTCTCAATTTTTATTTAATAAATCTGCTAATCGCGGAGAGTGTTTGCAGCCTTGCAGGCGTTCATATATAATTAAAGATAAACAGGAAGCATATGAATTAGAATTAGATAATGATAAAGTCATGTCAGCTAAAGATCTATGCACTCTTCCATTCATAGAAAAAATAAAAAAAGCAGGGGTGATCTCTTTTAAAATTGAAGGAAGAAATCGCGATCCAAGATATGTTGATGCTGTTGTAAGAGTTTATAGAAAGGCCTTAGATAAAAATCTCTCTCAGGAAGAAATAAATAAAGGAGTAGAAGAGTTAAATAGCGTGTATAATCGTGGTTTTTCTTCTGGTTTTTATCTGGGGTTACCAACAGAAAAAGATTTTGCAACAGTTGAACACAGTGCAGCAAAAACAAAAAAACATCTAGTTGGAAAGGTATTGCACTATTTACCTAAAATAAACGTGGCATTAATAGGTGTTGTTTCAGAATTTAGTGTAGGAGATAAAATTGTTGTTATTGGTGAAAAAACAGGAGTACTTAATTCTAAAATACAAAGAATCGAGATTAATAATAAATCAGTAGAAAAAACAAAAAAAGGCGATGAAGTTGGAATTAAACTGCCCGTTGTAAGAAAAAACGATGAAATTTATATCATTAAAGATAATTAATCTTAAATAGATTCTTGTTTCTAAGATTTTATGAGGGATCTTGCAAAGCTCATGTTTGGAGATTTAATGGAGGCTAATAGTCATGCAATTTTAGATTATGCTAACAAAACAAATGAGCAAGATTTTAAGAGATTTCTTGTAGATTATTTTATTGAGTATAATACAGTTAAGGCAAAAGTAGGAATAAAAATTGGAGCTATTCTTACACCATCCTTAATTGCTCTGCCTTATGCTTTTGATTATCTCTTTGATCTTAATACAAAGAATATGGCTATTGCACAGACTCTTTCTTATGTACTTGCAGGACTTTATTCTGCTATTTCTCTTTTTTCTTTATGGGCATTAAAAAATTTAAATGAGTCTAGATCCTATCTTGAAAAAATAGCTCCAGAAATAATAAGAGATTATTATTATAAAAGAGAGAGGAGATAGTTTTAAAAATAAAACTTCATATTCTAGAACATGCTAGAACAATTAATTTCTAATGATTATCTAAGGGCATTTCTACTACTTGTAGTTTTGTTGTTTATAATTAGAACAGCTCTCTTTATATTTCAAAAAATAGCTTTAAAATTAACTTCAAAAACAAAAACAGATATTGATGATAAACTTATTGAAAGATCTTCAACCCCCTTGACTATTTTAGCTTTCTTTGTTAGCCTGCAGATTAGTTTAGAAGAAATACAAATGACAAAGACCATAGGGTCAATTGTCTCAAACCTTGTTTATTCTGTTATTATAATAATCATAGCATATTTAATTTATGTAGTAATAGATGTAGTGATTATTGCTGCAATTAAAAAAGCAGCCCAAAAAACAAAAACAGATATAGATGATAGTCTTGTTGCTCTTTTCCATAGTGTTTTAAGAATCGCTTTATTTGTTATTGCTCTTTTATATGTGTTAAGTTCTTGGGGGGTTCAGATTGCTCCTCTCTTAGCTGGATTAGGAATTGCGGGTCTTGCAATTGCATTAGCACTTCAACCTATTTTAAGTAATATCTTTTCTGGAGCTGCAATGGTTCTTGATCATTCTGTGCGGGTTGGCGATTTAGTTTATCTTGATGAAAAAACAAAAGGAAAAGTAGAAAAAATAGGATTAAGAAGCACGCGAATAAAAAACTTTGATAATGAACTTCTTATTATTCCTAATAATAAAATTGCTGATAGTTTAATTCAAAATGTTGCCTTGCCAGAACCAAAATCAAGAGTTGTTATTCCTTTTTCTGTTGCATATGGCTCTAATATCGATAAAGTAAAAAAAATAGTTTTGGTTGAGATTAAAAAAATCCAACATTTAGAAAAAGAACCAGGGCCTTTAGTAAGATTTTTAGAAATGGCTGATTCAGGACTTAACTTTAAAGCATACTTTTTTGTTGATACATTTGAAAACAGGTTTGCTTCAATTGATGAAGCAAACACAAGAATTTATAATACTCTAAATAAGGCTAAAATTGAGATTCCTTTTCCGCAGTTAGATGTTCATCTTAAAAAGAAATGAAAATAATAGATAAAAGTTCAGAAAAAGAGGTAGAATCAGAGTTAATAACTGATTTTTCAGCTTATGGCAGTTTATCTTTTCATGTTTTTGTTGCAATATTCTTATTAATCTTGGATTTAACTCTTTTTGAAAAATATGGTCTGACAATGCTTGCAACTTATCTTGTTTTAATAGTTTTAAGGTCTTTTTATTTTGATAAAAGACCTTGGAAGAAAAAAACCTATAAAACTCTGGTGGAAAAAATAGATATGAATTCAAAATTTAGTTCTCATTCAGCTTCAAGTTTCGCGTTTGCAATAACAATAGGATTAAGTACAACAACCCCCATATTTATTTTTCTTCTTGTATTTGCATTTTTAGTTGGATTATCAAGAATTAAGTTAAGAAAGCACAGACCAACAAATGTTCTTAATGGAGCCATAATTGGGATAATAGTTAGCCTCATAATAAACTTGCTAGTGTTCTAACTAATTGTGAATAAATTAAGAATTAGATAAAAATAAAAAATTAAGGAAGAAGATTGTATTCTGCAGAGCTAGGACACAATTGCGGCAAGTTATTCTCGTTATTTATATATGCTGTTGCCCGAACAATTGTTGGATTAGCTGTAGAGTTACTTGATGTTATACTGCTTGTAGTTAATTGAGGAATATCTCCTGCTTGATACCAGAACCTAGTATTTGTTCCATCAGAAATTGTCAAATAAATTCCTCCAATAACACCCCCTCCAGCTCTTCTTTCTACAGTAACTACGCAGGATGTCCCATCACATGTTGATGAAGGCACATTAGTAATTCTTACATCAACTTGATTACATTGAGTAGATGCTTTTATTTGGCCTGAACCTTGTTCAATAACTCCTCTTACAACTACCCAAATTATTCCTATAGCAACAAGCACCAAGAGAATAATTATTAGGGTTGTAACAACAGTTGATAGCCCTTTTTTATTATTTAACATCTTTAACCTCCTTTTAAGTTGTATAAACTATATTCATATTAAAAACAAACACCATATTTAAAGGTTTTTATGGTTCTGTTAAAAAAGTTAAATAGATCTATTCTGCTTCTAAAGAATATCTTTGTGTGCAAGGAAATTCTCCAATCACTGCAGAGATTTCTACTAGATCGCCGGGATTAATTTCAATAGGGATTTCTTGTGAACCCACAGTCTCTAATGGTGTTGCATCAATTTCTGCTTTTTCTTGCGAATTAATGTAGACTTTTATCTTGTTAATCCCCTCCCCGGCAACACCTCGTGAAATACTAATTGTGTCTGAAGAGGTATCAATAGAGTTAATTCTCAAGTCCACTAACATGCATTGAGTAGATAATTCAATTTGTGAAGAACCATCCTCAATAGTTCCTTTAACTTGCATCCATGCAACCCCTACTATTAGTAAAATAAGAAGAGGTATAACTGTTAAAATAGCACCGATAACTATTGCAGCAATAGCCAAGTCTTTTAATGCTTCTGGGTCCTCTTTAGCCTTGTTATAAGCAATTATTCCAAGAATAAGTCCAACTATGGGAATTAAAAAACTAAAAACAAATGCAGTAATTGTTAACCCCTTTCCCATTGTTCAAAAAAGAAAATAAAGTTTATAAAATTATTCTTTATTAAAAAGTTCTCTCACTTGATAATGGTCATGCTGTTTTAATAAATCAATATTAAAAGAGATGACTCCTGGAGGAGCATCAAGTCTATAGTAGCCTGGTCTATTATTTTCAATAACTGGCCAGTCCTTCTCTCCAAGGGCACCCCATATTTCGTTTTTCATCCTGTATAAATATCTTGCCTGATTAAACCCTTGTTCTAAATCTTCTTTCCAGGTCCATCCATTTTCTTGTTGTCTAAACCAAGCCAATCTAGTAAAGTACATAAAAGACTTTCTTGTTAATGGGACAGGAAGATCATTAATGTGAACTAAATATTTTTCTCCTTGATTTGAACCATCAACTACTATTGACTCTATCTTCATAAAAATGTTCAAGAAAAGTTCATTTAAAAGATTAATTTGTCTTTAGTATATAGATTATTCAGTTTCTTTTTTAATCCATTCTTCATAATCTTCATTAGCTTCTACATTAAGTTTCATAATACACGGAACCTTATATGGATGAATCTTTTTCACCTCGTCCCTAACTTTTTTCCAATTTTCTGTTTTAGTTTTTAAGATAGAAATAACCTCATCACATTCTTGAATTTTTCCAGTCCAATAAGAGGTTGCTTTAATTGAAAATGAATTTGCACAAGCAATTAATTTTTTTTGAAGCAAATGAGCTATTGCTTTATTTGCTTCTTCCATATTAGGATAAGTAACATAGATTATTATAAATGTCATTTTATTTATTAAAATTATCCAAGACATTAAATAGATCTTTGCCTGAAATAACTTTATCTACTTCTGTTAAACCTCTTTGCTCAACAAACTTTTCAAATGCTTGTTTTGTGTAGCCGCGCTTTCTTAAAGATTCAATTGTTGGTAGTCTTTCATCATCTGTACCAGAAAACTCTCCTGCTTTTATAAGAGAAGTTATTTTTCTTTTAGACAAAACTAAATCTGTAAACTTGACTCTTCCAAAAAAGAACGTCCAAGGATATTTTTTATTAAAGACTTTAAAGATCATTTCTTGTCTTAGTGCATTGTCTCTATGGTCTTTTCCTCTTATAATATGGGTCATTTTTAATTCCATATCATCTACTGCAACAACAAGGTTCATTAAAGGCCAAACCCTATATTTTTTTCCTTGTTTTGGGTGTGAATGTATGTTTACTCTTGCCAAAGGAAAATCTCGCATTGCAGGATTAGGGTCTTGCATATTTGATTTAAACCTTAAAACAGCTTCACCTGCTTTGTAGCCATTTTTATCAAGCATTTTATTCCATCGATCTTTATTTTCTTTATCACTTAATTTCCTGCAAGGGCAATCCTTTTTATTTTCAGAAAATTTTTTGAATTCTTCAGAACTACATGTGCAGACATAAACTTTTTTTAATTTAATTAGCTTTTTAGCATATTCATAATATAATTTCATTCTGTCTGAACTATTAATATATTTGGATGCATTTCCAAAAATCCAGTCACAATCTTTTTTTATTTTTCTATAAGAATCCTTTAAAACTTCTTCGGGATTAGTGTCATCGATAATTATGTAAAATTTTCCTCCATACTTTTTTACATACATTGAAGAAATTAGATTAGAAATTATATGACCAATGTGCAATGGTCCAGATGGAGCAGGTCTAAATCTCATTATGACCCCCTTGTTTGAATTAGGCAGTTCTGATAAACCCTCTCTATGGTCTCTTTCACTTACAATATCTTGCAAATCCTCAAATTGTTTTTTTTGTTTTTCAAGTGAGAGTTTTTCAATTTCCTTTATTATCTCCTGAATTTTTGGCATGATCTCTTTTACTTTGTTTCTTTCAAGTCCTTCATTAAAAAGCGCAGAAACCACACTTGGTGCTTGTGCTTTTCCTTCGTGTGCAAGAGCATTCTTGAGTGCATATGCACGTATTTTTTCAGGTGTTATTTTCATGTTAAGTAAAACGAAATAAGCGTTCATAATCTTTGTGGTTCATCCAGTCAAGAATAACTGCTATTACTTGGATTGCTTCTGAAGGAGTTAAAACATATAGCATTCTCCATCCATCTGGAAGATTATAAATCCAAAGATTATCTATTTTATATTTTTGTATGAATTCTTTTGGGATAAGGCTTTTCTTTACATTTCTTCCAGAAAAAGCATCCTCTTGCAATGTTTTTATTGCTCTAATTAAAGCTTTTTTAATAGGATCCAATTCACTTAGCTCATTAAATATTCTACTCAAATCTTCATCAATAAATACAACTTTTTCAGGTTTCATAATTGTATGGCTGGCCTATTTTTTATTTTTTCGTAAAATTCTGGATTCCAAATATAAACAACATAGCCTTCTTTGTCATAAACTATCCTTAAAGTTCCTTCAAGATACTCCATTATGACTTGAAATGTCTGCCACATTACTTTCTTTGGAAGTTTATTAAAGAGTTCTGTTTTTTTGTATTCTCCGCTATTATCTTTAATGAATTTTTCCACCATTAAAACAGTCTGAAGAGTAGGAGATCTTGCATTGACATTTTTATTCATATCCATGATAATATCAATTGATATTACTATTTAAATGTTTTTGGTTTTATGTTTTTAAAAAAAGCATTAATAAAACTAATCTTTCTTTATTCCCTCAAAGATTTGAAAAATTCCTCCTGCTTCATAGGCAGTTGATGCTTTTGAGTGTTTCTGCAGCCCACCATAGAATTTTTCGCAATCATGAAAATTAACTCCAGTATTCCTTAACAAATCTCCGCTTGGTAATCTATAGTCTCCTCTTGTTAAAGAACCTTCTCTGTAATTTATCGTGTCAAAGAACTTTTCTATTTCTTCTCTTTTATCTGAATTAAACATGGCTATGAAATACCCTGCCCTTGGAGAAAGCAAATCAAACATAGATTTTAATGAGGTTTTGTAATCGTTAACATGTTGAAGAGTCATACTGCAAATTAATTCATCAAAAGCAGTTGTTTTGTAATAGTCTATTGGGATAGCTGATGGCAATGCTCCATATCGTACTAGTTTTCTCTCTGGTGAGTCTCCTCTATCAACAAAAGGCAAGCCATATTTGTCGCTTAAATGAGTTAAAAGGGTCTTTGAAGGATCTATTCCTAGATAAAATTGGCTATCTTTTAGATAAGGAATTACTGCCTCTCCTGTTCCGCAGCCAACATCCAAGATCATTCTTCCTTCTCCGATTCCTTGGACTTTCTTTTTTATGGTTGGATGAAGATATTTTTCTCTAAATACATCTTTTTCAGAAATCATATTTTCAAGAAATGCTCTAGAATTGGATTCAATATTCTCATCATACCATTTAGTAAACTCACCAATATACTCCCATCTATTCAAGGAACCCGCGCCAGCACTTGGTCTATCTGTTAGCCATGCTTTTCCAAGAACAGCCATCTCTGGTGAAATTGGCCAGCCTGGAAAGAGATTTTCTAAGAGTCCTTTTCTATGAATTTGTTTTCTCTGTGTCATTTTTATCTTGTTTATTTACTTAGAAGTAGTATCATAATTATCATATATTAAATTATTCATAAGCTTTTTTTACAAAAGATAACTTTATATAGCCTTATTGGTTATTATAATTAAAATGGATAAAAAGAACTTGAGAATTCTTTACGAAGTATCAGAAAATGCTAGAGAGTCTCATAATGTTTTGGCTAGAAGAATAGGGGTTTCAAGAGAGGTGTTGGATTATAGAATAAAGAAACTCAAAGAAGAGGGCATAATAACAGGATTTCAAGCTAGAATTAATATTTCAAACTTTGTTTACGGAGGGTATATACTTTTAATACAATCTTTAGATCTAACTAAAGAAAATGAAGAGAAAATTCTTGAAAAAATAAAAGAAAATGGAAATACCCAGTATATCGGAAGAATTGGAGGAGGATATGATTTTATTATAGGATTTACTGTTGCAGATATTTCTGGCTTATCTGACTATGTTGGTTTTATTAATTCTATATTTTCCCATCATAAATCCAAATTAACTTTCTTTACAATGGTTAAAGAATATAAAGACTCCTCTAGAGATATTTTCTCAGAAACAGAGCACACAAATAATTTGGTTAGTATGCCTTTTGTAAAAGAAAAATTAGAAATTGACTCTATTGATAAAAAGGTTTTGCAGTATCTTGGAAAAGATTGTTCTGTTTCTAGCTGGGAAATAGCAGAAAAGTGCAAAATTTCAGAAGTTGCAATAAGAAAAAGAATACAAAAACTAATCAGCAAAAAAATAATCTTGGGGTTTAGAACAATGATTAATCTAACAAAACTAGGATATGAGCCGAATTTTTTATTTATTAAATTAAACATTAAAGATAAAGCAGCAGAAGATATGCTCGTTAGTTTTTTTCAAAAAAATAAAAAGATAACTTATTCAACAAAATTAATAGGAGAGCATGACTATATAATAACAGTTTTATCAAAAAGTAATTTAGAGCTAAATAATTTTATTAAAGATTTAAGAAATAATTTTAAAGGAATTATTATCGGTGTTGAGAATTATCCTCTTTTTGAAATGCTTTACCATACACAGCTGGCTAAAGAACTTTTGAAATAAAATTATCTTTAATATCTTCCTAAATTCATTTTTCTTTCTATTAGCTCAAGTCTTTGTTCAATTTTATAGATAGAGTTTGATAGATCTTCTAGTCTTGTTGTGATATCTGAGAGTCTTTTTGCCAGCTTCTTTTTTTTATCTTCGCTGTCTTCAGATGAAGAATAGTCGGTGGTTTTAGTTTCATTACTAGACCTCGAAGAAGAATTTCCTAAAAAGCTAAAAAAACTGCCTCCAGTAGGCTCTTTTTGAGCTGCTGGTTCTGGAGTACGACTCTGTTCTATGTCTTCTCTCATAGCATCTAATTTTTCTTGCTGTCTTCTAAGCCTGTCAGTTAGATCTATTACCTTTCTTTTTTTCTTGAATAGTCCCATGTTAAATTAAAGAAATTATTGTTTATAAGGATTTTGTAGGAGGTTCATTTCTTATACCTTGGTTCAAAACTTTTATTTATCTGGGTTGTATAAATACTCTTAACTCCTCCCTAATTTTTCCATAAAAAATTCATATCAACTGAAGCAATAAACCTAAGTTTAAAATCCACTTTTTTATTTCCTGTAATTTCAATATACATTGGTTTATCTCCTTTTTCTCTTTTTTTCCAAACAGCCTTAACTCCAGGGATTCTGTTACAATAATCCCAAATTTTTACTTCTTTTCCTTTGTCCCAAATTTCCCAAAACTCCCAGTATTTTTCTGGATAAATTTCTACTTTTCCATTCATTCTTTTTACTTTTTTATGTAATCCAAACCCAGGGTTTATCCTAGCAAGCCCATTTTTCTTTAAAATCCTGCTGCACTCTTCAAGAAAATGAATTTTATTATCATAAAGATAAATAGAAGCCATGCTGTAGATAAAATCAAAACTATCATCTTTAAAAGGAAGTTTTTTGCTTGCATCACAATAAACAAATTTTGGTCTGTTTTTTATTTTCTTTAGTTCGTTTTTTGTAAAAATCTTTTTTTCAATTGCCTGTTGCTTCATTTTTTCAGTGTCTCCATCATACTTTGAATAGTTAAAACCAATTAGCTCAACTTTATCTTTAAATCTTTTAGCAAAGCCCATCATTGCCACCCCCCAGCCACAGCCAGCATCAAGAATTCTTATCTTTCTGTTGCTTTTTTTAACTCGCTCAGCTATGATTTTTGTAAAATCTCCAAAATACCTATCTGCATTTTCTATTCCTCTGTCTTTTGGCATTTTATTTTATATATCCCCCTTTTTGTAAATTCCAGAGCTTTCTATATTCTCCTTCTTGTTTTATTAGCTCTGTATGTTTTCCATCTTGGATTATAAAGACCTTGACTATGATGAAGAAGAGGATTCTCTTCTGGATGATGATAAAGAGGAATCTAAATTAACCCCTACTGATTAATTCTTATTCTAATACTTATTCTAAAAAATGAAAATTAGTTTATAAAGTTTATTTATCGTCGAAAAGTGTAGACAAAATTTATAAAACCTACTTTCCTATATTTAATATAAAGTTTATTGTTTCTTGGTTGATATATCTCATTAAAAACATTACTCCAAACATTTTTTAAACTCTTTTGGCTATATTTATGTAATAAATAGGTGATATAATAAACGGGGTCCTTATAAGCTCTAGCCTATCTCAAGGGAGGGTTAAGCGAAGGAAACCGTAGGTGTCCTCGCTATGGAAGAAATTAAACCAATAAATGAAATAATTCAGGAAATAAGCCCTTACTATAAAAAAGAAGGAAAACCAGATGCAGAACATAAGCTAGTTTATGATTCTTCTTCTGAAACTCTTGAACCGGTTTATTTTTTTATTTTAGGTTTAATGGAGGATTTTGGGCTTGCACCAAAAAAACTAGTTGATAATTTTGCATCTAGTCCAGGATCAGGACATTTTGCAGAGCTTGGAGGAAGAGCAACAATAATGCAGCAGCAAGGAGCAAAGATTTTAGGAGACGTAAACACTGTTTTAAGATCAGTTCTTAATATTATTTATGATCTTAAAGAATTTAAAATAAGACTTCAGGGTTATGAGGATTTAAAATCAAAAGATGTGCATGTTGTTGAGTCTGCAAAACTATCCCTAAAACAACTGTGGATGGATAAAGTTGACTATCCTACAAAAGGCAATTCTTCTATTAAGGCAATGGCTCTTGGCCAGGCAGGATTTCAAACCCTTATTGATGCTTTTTTAGCCTCACGTGATGCAAAACACGCTTCACAACTTGACTTAAATGAAAGAGTAAAAAGAATTATTCTCTCTAGGATAGAAGAGTTTAATTCATGGCTTATTCATTCTGAAAAAGAATTAAGAAAAAGATACGAATTAGAAAGAAACTATCTAAAAAGCCAGGTTAATTCTTTAAAACTTTATTCAAGATGGGCAAGACCTTACTTGGTTGCAGCTTCAAGATTACAGTCCAGAGATTTAGGTAAAGACCCAAATATTGTTAATGTGTTTAATACGATTCTTTTAGAATTGACTCTTTTAGGAGCTCAAAAACTAAAAATTAAAGAATCTGCATTAGATGGAAGTTTGCCTGCAGATTTTGCTAAAGAGCGTATTATTAACTCAATTAAAAGAGATTATCACTCTTGTATTCTTGTGGATTTTAAATTTAGAGGAATTCCGCAAAGAGTTGCTCAGCAGGCTCACTTTGCATTTGGAGGAAGAGCTGAAATTATTTTTAGATCCTATGCCTTAAATGATGATGAGTTGGCCAGGTTAGATCAGGAGCTGGAAAAATCAGATATTGCAGACGCTCTTAATCTCGTAGAAGGTGTTTCAGGAGAAAGCTTAAAGCAATTGCAAGAAGAGATTGATTATTTTTTAGAAGATAAAGAGCCTTCTTCTGAAGAAAACAAAAAACAAGAAAATACAGATTCTTCAAATCCATTTATGGCTCTTTTTGGAATGTATGATAAAAAAGAAAAAAAACCATCAAAAAAAGATAAAACTAAGCCACAAGAGATACAAGTAGAAAAAGATAGTTTTGTAGAAAAGCATCATTTAAGAGATTTAGCCAGTAAAAAAGCACAAGAGACTGTATTTAAACTATTTGATGTCTATAAAAAAGCCCACGGAATGTCCTCATTTACTTAATTCTTTGGTGATTCTGCTGGTGTTTCTAATCCAAGCTGGATTAGATCTTCTATACTTTCTTTTCTTTTTTCTAACCCGGATAAAAATACAATCAGCCCTAGAACAATAACTACCACACTGAATACTGATAACGGGTTTTCATTAACATCTTCTGAAATTGAATAGCCTGTAATTCCTGACACTGGATTAAGCATTAACAAAAAACCCAAAGAAAATAAAAAAACCCCTGCAATTCTAAGCCCCCTTTTAAGTATGCTTTTGTTTTTTTCTACCATTTAATTTTTTTCTAAATTATCAATAATTTTTTTCTTATCTTCTATTTTTATGACCATTAAAGTTATCCCAATTACCTCTAAGATTAATCCTGCAACAGAAGCAGTAGAGGTAAATGAGCCCTCAATAACTCTTCCAATTAAAGGAGTGCCTAAATATGAGCTAATTATAAATGCTGCACCAATAATAAATATACAAAACCCTAAACCGCGTATAGCAACTTTTTTTGATGAATATACGATTGAAGATACTTTTGCCTGAGCTTTTGGCATGTCTTTTTTCATTATTTATATAAGAATCTATATTTTATAAGTTTAATGAAACCCGAAATTTTATATATTTCCTTTACTCTTAATTTTAATGATAAAAAGTAATAAAGGTAAGGAAATAGATGAATTAGAAGAAGATACTGAAGAGGTTGAGGACAAAGAAGAAATAGAAGATTCTTCTGAAGAAGAATCTAAAGAAGTTGAAGAGTCTGATTCAGAGCTTGAAGAAGAGGTTTTAGAAGATACTCCAATAGATTTTTCTGGTTTGCAAAACTGGATTGCTTCAGGTTCATCTAGAGCTCCTGTTTTAAATCAAGTTGAAATTGATCCTGGTTTTATTGGTCCTGGATTTGGTATTGCTCCTGAGAGAGCCCATAGACCAATGGATGAAGAAATTTCAGATTCTTTTAAGTATCACATAGGAGGATCTCAAAATGGAGAAACAAAATATATCACTGATACAGCTCATATTAATTCTTCTCAAGAAAGACTTGATTTTACAACAGTGGGAAGAACCAGCGAAAGAAGATTTGAGCAAGGCGGATTTTTTACTTCATCAAAAGAAATAGGCAATGGCTCAGAAAATATTGAAAAATATGTTGTTCCAGATAATTTTAATAGTTTTAATGTTGAGTCTGCAGGAAGAAAAGATCCTTTTAAAAGACCAAGTAAAGATGAAGTAAAGTATGATCCAAAACTTCCAAGCTACTAACAATAACTATATAAATAAAAAAGATATTATCTAATTATGAGCAAAAAGAGGGTTGATTGGAGAGACATAGTTGGATGGATTTTATTAATATTAATGGTCCTTCTCTTAATAGCCTCTTTTTTTAAAGGAGGATAACATGAAAATTATAGATATTATTTTAATTATTTTAGCTGTTGTCTCTGTAGGAGTGGTTGTTTGGTATCTTCTAGGAAACTCTCCAACAGTTGAAGAAGCACTAATGGTGTTATTAATAAGTTCTATTTTGGTTATTTATTCTAAAATTAGTAAAATTGAGGCTAAAACAGAATCATTTGAAAAAAGTTTTTTTAATTTAGCAAAAGATTTTAAAGAGCATATTAAACATAAAAAATAAACATGGCAAAAAAAGCAGGATATACTATTGAAAATACCTATCAGGGAGGATATTCTGCATTTGAACCTCTGCCTATGGGCACTGGAAATTATCCTATTACTACTGGATCCTTGGGGATAGCAACAGATCCTAGAACTGCCAATATCTTGCAAGAGGTTTCTACAAAATTATCTTCAGGTGTAAAACATATTGAACTTGAAGGTGTATCTGCAGAAATTCTTGATTCAATTCCTAAACAGCAGTTTGAAGAGGTTCATAGATTATCAAAACTAACAGGGGTTGATGTAACTATGCACGGCCCAGTAATTGACACAACAGGAATTGACCCTAGGCGTGGAGGATTTAGCGAGTCTGAAAGAGAACTCGCTGAAAGAAAAATCTTGCAGACACTTGAGCGAAGCCATGAGTTAAATCCTAATGGAAATATTCCAGTAAACTTTCATTCTGCAGAGGGTTTACCTGGATCTGAATTTGCAGCTAAGCGTGGAGAAAAAGGAGAAAGAGTTTATAATAAAATAATTGCAGTAAATAAGGAAACCGGTAGATTAGCTCCCCTTGAAACAGAAACAAAATTTTATCCTGGTGAAGGCAAAGAAGGTCTTCCTGGAAAAGAAAAATATTCTCCAATAAGAAATTTAAGCATCTTAAATAACAGCGAGTGGGATAATTCTTTGTCACAGCTTTTCTTTAACAAAGAAAGAGCAGATGAACTGCTTGAAAAAAATAGGATTTTTATAGAAGAGCAGGAAAAAAAGATACTGCAAGGAGCATATCCAAAAGAAGCACTCCCAAAAGTACAAGAAAAAATTTATGATAAAATGAAGGATGTTCAGTTGTATCTTGATGATATCCATAAGCAGGCAAATGCACTTTTTAGTAAAGCCTATAAATACGGAACAGAAGATCAAAAAAGAGAGCTAGATGATTTATCTAAGAAATATTATGGGGAAGCAGGAATAGAAGAAGCAAAAAGATTAGGATATAGAAATTCTTTTAAAGAGTCTCAAGCAACTCATAATTTACTTTTGTCTTTGCAAGACCCAAGACTAGGCCTTGCCCCGCAAATTAATGTTCCTGTTGAACAGTTCGCAGTAGAGCAATCTGCTAAAACTTATGGCAACGCGGCTTTTCAAGCATATAAGCAGTACAAAGACAAAGCACCTATTCTAACAATTGAAAATCCTCCTGCAGGTTTTGCATTAAGTACAGGTGAAGACATTAAAAATCTTGTTGATAAATCTAGAAAGCAATTTATTGAAAATGCAGTAAAATCAAGAGATAATGGGGGGTTAGGATTATCTGAAAACGAAGCAAAAAAAACAGCTGAAAAATTTATTGGCGCAACTTTAGATGTTGGCCACATGAATATGCTTAGAAAGTATGGTTATAGTGAACAAGATATTATCCAGGAATCTGCTAAACTAGCTCCAGTATTAAAGCATGTTCACTTATCTGATAATTTTGGATTTGAGCATACAGAACTTCCAATGGGAATGGGAAATGTTCCTATTAAAGAAATTATGCAAAAACTAGGAAAAAAAGGTTTTGAAGCTCGTAAAATAATTGAAGCAGGCCAGTGGTGGCAGCACTTTAAAACCTCTCCTTTTCAGGCAACTTTAGAAAATTTTGGATCTCCTATTTATTCAGGAGGAGTTGCTCCTTACTGGAATCAAAACATTGGATTACAGCAGAATTATATGTCTGGTTATGGAATGATGCTTCCGCAGATTAATTATGAAACTTTTGGTGCAGGATTTAGCCAGCTTCCTGCAGAATTAGGAGGACAAAGACTAGGTGCCCAGGGAAGCAGGATGAGTGGCAGGCCAATGGAGTAAATGGAATTTATTCTAACAAAACATGCTAAAAAAAGAATGATTGAAAGAGTCATTAATTTGGAAGACATAAAACAAACTATTGATTTTCCAGAATATGAAATTAAAAAGGGAAATAAAGTTGAAGCATATAAACATATAAAACTTAAAACTTTAAAAGTGGTTTATGTTATTGAGGGTAAATTTATAAAGATTATAACACTAATATGGAAATGAAAATAACATATGATAAAGGGGCAGATGCAGCATATATTTATTTTAAAGAGATTTCTGCTGGAGAAGTTAAGGATACAATTTCTTTAAATGATTCAGTTAATATTGATTTAGATAAAGAAGGAAAAACAATAGGTATTGAAATATTAGATGCAAGCAAGAATCTGCCTTTAAATTCCTTAAAATCAGCAGAGTCCATGGAGTAATTACCCATCTCCAGTAACTTTTAAAAACCAGTGAACCTTATAAGAAATATAAAAGATGGTGAAGAAAAAAAATTCTAAAAAAAAGAAAAAGAAGCCTGTTAAAAATATTGTTAAAAAGCTTCCTGAATTGCCAGATAAAACACAAGAGCAAGAGCTTGACACAAAAAATTATCCTAGTTTAAAATTAAAAACAGAGCACGATATAGCAATGGATTTTGCAACTAAAGTTTATAAAAAATTCGACAAGGCAATAAAATCAATTGTTCTTTTTGGTTCTGTTGTAAAAGAAGATTCTGTTGCAGGTTCTGACATAGATGTTGTAATTATTGTTGATGATGTTTCAGTTACCTGGGATCAGGAGCTTGTTGCCTGGTATAGAGAAGAACTAGATAAAATTTTAAGAAGAAATCCATATGAACAGAGCCTACACATTAATACAGTAAAATTAAGCACCTGGTGGGATGATTTAATAAAAGGAGATCCTGTTGTAATTAATATATTAAGATATGGTGAAGCAATGCTTGATTATGGTGGATTTTTTGAGCCATTAAAAAGATTGTTATTATTAGGCAAAATAAGGCCTTCAGCAGAAGCAATTTATATCTCTCTTCAGAGAGCTCCAATGCATTTAGCAAGGAGCAGGCAAGCAGAGCTAAATGCTATTGAAGGACTTTACTGGGCAATGGTCGATGCTTCTCATGCAGCATTGATTGCGATAAATGTACTTCCTCCTTCTCCAGAGCATTTAGCAGTTGATCTTAGAGAGCATCTTGTAAATTCTGGAAGACTAAAACCAAAATATGTTCAGTGGTTTAAAGAAGTTTTAATTCTTCATAAAAAGATTTCTCACGGCCAGATTAAGGATTTAAGAGGAATTGAAATAGACACCTGGCAAGAAAGAACAAAAGAATTCATTGATGTAATGGCACAGCTAGTTAATGATATAGTTAGTTAATAAAATGTATAGAAATTTTAAATAAAATTAAAAGTTAAAAATAAAAAATTATTTTTTTGGTTTGTCTTTAGGTTTCACAAAGATATCTTCAAGTCCAGAATTGTCCCTAGACCTTAATACTAATGCTTCGGCTACAGTCTTATCTGCAAGATTTTGGTTATATCTTGTAACTATCCTTTTAAAGACTTCTTTATCTTCATCTGAACCTTTTGCTAAGTCTGATAGATATTTATCTCCATATTTTGGATTAATTTCTCCATCAAGTCCTGCAAGCTTAATAGCATCAGAGACTTTGACTCCACCTACATTAAGGTTTTGAGCAGCATTTTCAAGTATTCCGTACTCGCTAGTTTGTCCCGAATATCTTCTTCCGCCTTCTCTAGAGCCGATTAAAGACTGTAAAACAATCTGTTGACCAGTTTCACTTTTTAGTCCTGGAAGATATTTATATAACTCAACCGCATCATCTCCAGAGCCATAACCAACCCCCCCATCATGTTTCATCTGGTGGGAATAAAAAGTTCCAGCTAAGGCTAAGAGATCTTTGTTGCTAAGGTTTGTCAAAGCAGCTTGTCTCATATCTTCTTGTGTTGGCCCTTTTTGTGTTTGTCCTTTTTTTTCTGCCATTTTTGTTTTGTGTTTTTTCCTCCTTTCAGCTTTTTTGCGAATGCAAAAAAGATCTTGTTGAAATCCCTTGAGATCTCAACTCAATTCTTAATTTTCTATAGTGTCTTTTCTTTATAAATCTTTCTATTTTGTTACCCCTTAATAAAAGTAACATTTACTGGTTTATAAAGGACGAGTGGTTTAAGAGTCTTGCTATAGCCTTAAAAGACTTGTTTATAAATGCTTTAAAAATCTCTCGAAAGGCTTTTAAGGCTTATCTTTAGAATGATCCTCATAGAGAATTTTAGTTCTGCATGGAAGTTTTGGCCTTACTTCTTTTATAACATTTCTAGCAAAACTAACTGCTTTTTGGCTTCCAACTGCAATAAAAAAGACTTTGCTGTCTTTTTTAACAATTGCTGCTTTTCCCATTGCTTTTCCAAAAGATAACTGCATTCCTGTCTGCATTCTATCTGCACCAGCACCAGTAAGCATTTTATTTTCTCTTTGAATATGGTGTGGAAAAGGAATAACTTTGAATACATACTGGCCTAAAAAACCCTTATCTAGTTTTTTATTAATATATTGTCTGCAGGCTTCTAGGGCATTATGTCTTATCTGAGCTTTTTCTTCAGAAACAACAATTAATCTAAAAGGCAGTTTTCCTTGATTAAGAAGAGTCTCATTTCCCATAGTAAACTTAACTATTTTTTGAGGAGGAACTGTTTTTATATAGGATTTTTCTCTTTTCTTACTTGTCCTAGTATAAGGAACAACTTTTTTCTTTGAATATGCACGTGCTTTTCTTAAAGTTGCCATTTTTAAGCGGTCACCCCAACATTTCTGTCTTGAGCCAGGACCCTCTCTGTTTGACCAATTTTTCCTGTTGGAACAACATATATTAAAGGATACCCGCTGTTATGCCAGCCTTGAATAGCATCATCTAATTCACCTAAAGGAAATGCTCCAAAGAACTCTGTTTTAAATCTTCCATCATATCCCATAACATGTACTACTTCTCTTGGGTCTCGTCCACTAACACAAAAGTCTTTTATATCTCCTGTTGCTCTATCCATTTCTCTTACAAGTGGAGCATGGTAAATAATTCCATCTATTACTTGTATCGGGTTTATCATTTTATCTCAACCTTTGTTGTGATTGCTTGTCCTGGAAGACCTTTTTCAAAAATAGCCCTCACAACTCCGTTATTTCCATGAGCAGATGAAATCTTGCCCTTGATTATTTTTCCTGCTGGACTTTTCCAGACAACTTCTTTTCCAGCAAATTTTTCAGCATCAACTTTGTTTTTAGATCCTTCAACTTCTATTAAAAAATGCCTTTCATGAATTGTGTGTCTTCCACGTCTAAATTGTACAACTTTTCCTGTTACCATATTATCTATCAAGAAGTTAGGTTTAAAAACGTTATTATTTAATTCTTGGGTGTGTTATCCCGAAACTATTTCATAAGGCTGTCATAGATAGTCCTATGAAATTAAGCAAATCTAAGATAACAGAGACACTTAGAAGGCTAGCTGATGGAAAAACAGTTTATCAGGCAAGAAAG
>Ga0180009_10001544_pt1 | contig 28126 bp, 40 predicted proteins | sample OS_PC_MetaG_FD_123537 | JGI IMG/M metagenome (GOLD analysis project Ga0180009, IMG submission 123537) | Groundwater microbial communities from the Aspo Hard Rock Laboratory (HRL) deep subsurface site, Sweden - OS_PC_MetaG | ecosystem: Environmental > Aquatic > Deep subsurface > Groundwater... | reverse complement strand
TTAAGGAATCTAGTCTTCATTATGATTTGCTTGTTTTGTTTCGTTTAGCGAAAACTGTTAGCAAAAATTTTGAGAAATTGTCTAAATCTGATTTAGTGGATTTTTTTGTTAATTTGAAGCCTGGCCAAATTATTTTGAGGAGGCGTGGTAAACCTTATTCTTATTCTATTGAGAAGTATAGTGAGGTTACTTTGTGGTTGTATAAGCAGAGGGTGAAGGCTTTTTGGAAGTGGTTGTTTGAGGGTAAGCCTGTGGTTAGGGATAGGTTTGGTGCTCCTTTGTTTGTTTCTTGGATTAAGGGTGCCCGTAATTTTAAGTATAAGTTTGATAAACACATTTTGTCTCGTGAAGAAGTTTTTTCTATGATTAAGGAAACCAGTAATGTTAGGGATAAGGCGGTTATGGCTGTTTTGTTTGAGGCTGGCTTGCGTGCTGGGGAATTATTGAGTATGCGGAAAAGCAAGATGTGGTTGAATAATGATTTTTGTGAGTTTGAGGTTGACGGCAAAACCGGTAAACGAAATGTTGTTTTAGTTAAAAGCTATCCTTATTTGGGTAAGTGGTTGGATGTTTTGTCTTCTAATAAATTATTTAAGTCTGAAGAATTCAAGGATTTTATTTGGTTGTCTTTTCCTCAGGCTGGTGTTTCTTATGCTGATTTTAAGGGCACTAATCCTTTGAATAATGCTTGTTTGGATAATATTGTTAAAAGAGCTGCAGTGCGTGCTGGAATTGAGAAGAGGGTTTGGGTTCATGGTTTTAGGCATGCTTCTGCTACTGATTTTGCCAAGCAAGGCTATAATGAAGTTGAAATGAAATTAAAGTATGGGTGGGCGCCTAATAGTACGATTCCAAGCAATTACACTCACTATAAATATGATGAATTGAAGAATAAAATTTTGAGTAATCATGGTAGAGTGGTTTCTGTTAAGCCTGTTGATGAAAACATTTTGCCTACTCGAGATTGTCCTTTTTGTTCTACTGAAAATCCTTTTGAAAACGAGTTTTGTGGTAAATGCGGTAAACCAATTGACATAAAATTAATAAAAAGTAATGAAAAGCAAGTTCAAGCTTTGAATGCAATGCAAGGATTAGTTGCACAACTAAGACAATTAGAAAATAAAGGATTTGACTTACAACAATTTAATGTTTTTATGCAGGAGTGGACTAAAGTAAACGGAAAGTAATTATTTTCCTATAACGCAAATTGTTCTGTTAGTTTCTTTGTTTTCTCCACCTACTACTATTACTTTATTTAAGTCGTCTGTTATTGGGTGTTCTTCGTGTCTTGGATACTCGAATGCAATCCAAATTTCATTATATTTTATTCCATTTATTTGATTTACTTTTATTGTGTCTCCGTTTTTTGCTTTCATTTCTAGAATTAGGAATCTGTTTGAGTTAATTAAATCAAAACCGTACTCGCCTGATATCACGCATTTTTTTGTTATGTTCATTTGCTCCCATCAAATACCTTTTTTTTGTTTTTATTTAAGGGTGTTGTAACTGCTTGTATGGGGAAATAGTCAAAGAACTTTTTTATTAATTCAATTAAGCTTTAATTGTAATGAAGGACAACCAATTTGATGAATTGTTAAGAGAAGACTTTAATTTAGAGTTTGATTTTAATGAAACAAAATTTAATTCTTTTTTGGCTAGAACTGGTTTGCCTTTGGATTCAGTTAAAGAAGAAGTTTTATACGAATTAGGTTTAGGCAAATTGCATGACAGCGTGTTTACTGTGAATAATGCTGGAATACTATTTTTTGCTTTGAATCCCCGGCAATTTGTTTCTCAGAGTTTTGTTTCTTGTGTTCGTTATCAAGGGAATTCAATGGCTTCAATTATTGACAGAAAGGATTTGGTTGGAGATTTAGTTTTTTTGGTTGATGAAAGTGAAGCTTTTGTTAAAAGGCATACTCGTTTGGCTTACAAGTTTGATGGATTCAAGAGAATTGACATAGAAGAATACCCTTTTGATGCTGTAAAAGAAGCGGTAATTAATGCTGTCTGCCATCGAGATTATTTTTCTTTGAATAATATTTTTGTTAATGTTTTTGATGACCGCATTGAAGTGATTTCTCCTGGAAGCATCCCAAACAATTTAAGCTTGAAAGAAGTTTATGGTACAAGCAATCCAAGAAATTACAAAATAGTTGAATTGTTTAAGAAAATTCATTATATTGAAAGATTAGGTTCTGGGCTAAAAAGAATGGATGAATTAATGTTGTTGCATGGATTAAAAAAACCTGTTTATGAAGTCAATAATGCTTTTTTTAAAGTAATTTTTAATGGCCCAAAAGAAAAAATTTTAGAGTTAGTTAAGCCTTCAAATGAATTAGATTTGAGAGAATTGGGTTTGAATTCAAGGCAGATTAAAGCATTAAATTTTTTGCAGGATCGTAAGCAGATTTCTAGTTCTGATTACCAAAAATTTTTGGTTACTACAGAAAAGACCGCTCAAAGAGACTTAAAAGAATTGATTAAAAAAGGTTTTATTTCAAAGAAAGGTTCAGGGAAAAGCACGCAGTATTTTATGGAATGAATGTCGGGAAAAACCTTGAATTGTCGGGAAAATGTCGGGAAAAAATTAAGGCAAAAAACGCTTTTAGAATAAAACAAAGTTCATTTAAGGTTTCTTTCAAGAAAAAAAGCAGTTCTAGTTTAGTTATTAGAACAACAAGATAAGAAGGCTGTTGCAGGCATAAATTAAGTGGTGGGCAGGTAAAGAATTTGCACAGAGTATACTTGTTTCTTTATTTTTTTTATGTGTTTTTTGTGTTATTTTTGTATTTGCTTTTTTATGTTATTATGTAATGAATCGAATTGTTATGTTCTTTTGTTAAAATTGTATTAGGCATTAATTTTTTGGTTGATAAAATAATTCTTGTATGCATCCTTTTCCTTTTTCTGAGTGGCAAATTTTTGTCATGGGGCATTTTCTATTGTTGTTTGTGAATCCTTCACATGGCTCTAACAGCAGGGGTTTTTGTTCTTTTTCTGCTTGTTCACAGTCGTCCAATATTTTTCCAATAATTTTTTGCATTTCACGCATGTCCTTAAAATCTATTTGGAATACCTTGACTAGTTTATTCAGTTTTGGATAGATTACAATTATTAGTCCTCTTGGCGCATCGTATGCTGCACATATTACTCCTAATTGGGCTAAGTGGCATTCGTGAGCATCGTTTGTTTGGGATATGTTGTTTGCTGTACTTACTTTATAAATAAATGGCAGTGTTTGATATTCTGTTTTTCCTGAGCTTGGTATTTTTAGCCAGTGGAATGCTGTTTTAATTCTTGGTTCTTTTTTTTTGGAGTAAATTTCTTGTCTTTCAATTAAATTAACGTCCATATTTAGTTTTTTTATGGATGACCAGAGGCATGCTTGAAAGGCATCTCTGTCAAATTCTGGGTCTGTTTCGTATTCTGTTTCTGTTCCAATAATGCGGTCAAGATAATGTTTTCTTGGGTTTAGTGTTTCCCATGTAGAGAACCAATCTATTTCTTTTTCATTTGATTTTTCTTTGGCTGATTCAAGTTTGTCGTTGAATTCTTTATCAAATTTTATTTCAATTGCAGTGTTGAATGTTTCATTCTTTAATGGAGTTGCATCCTTACAATTACAGTTTTCTTTTTCATATTGACAAGTATTGCCATGATATCTGCATTTGCCCAAATCGGCTGGATTCTTTTCATCAATTGCTTTTTTGATTAATTTTATTCTTTCTTTAATAAAATTTTTAATTTGGTTTAAATCTTTTATAGTCACTTTAAATGTGGCAAATTTGTATGGTCTTTTGTTTGTCATGAATACTAAATAATTTATTTCAGGATTTAATGGGTAAAGAGCAGAATAAATCATCAATTGTTCTAGGTCTTGTGGGAATTCATTCAAAATTTCATCTGGGGTTAAAGGAAGTTTGTCTTTTGTTTTTAATTCAATTATGGAGTTTCCTATAACATAATCAAGTTCTCCTCTAACACCTCTTAAATCTACTATTGCTCCATCTAACTTGCCTGATTCATCAATAAAATCTGGTAAGGTTTGAAACCAAATTGAGGCTACTGTTTGTAATCTTTTTCCTTTCGCTAACTTTCTTCGCAATTCAGGACTTTTTGGAACCCCTCTGGTAATCCTATCCCAATAGGTTTGAGCGGGATTAATTAATTGTGTGACATTGAAATAATCCTTTGGAGCCAAAACTAATTTGTCAGGATCTATCATCTGCTTTTTTAATAGAGCCATCAAGTCCTCGCGCTTTTCAAAACGTTTTGCATAACTTGCAATTGTCCTTACGAAACTCATGATTATGTTTTGGGTAAAACAATTTATAGTTTTATTTGTGAATTTTTTTTAGTCTATGTCTCATTGTTGAATCTTCTTTTTACATCTCTAGCTATTCGTTTTCTTCTAACTTTATCCTTTTACTTATAATTAACAACTTTATATGCCACTGCATTAGCTATTTATCCGCTTTTTTGTGTTATTATATAATTAATTGAATTAACACAATCAGAAATCTACTACAAAGGCTGACTGTAACTTATTTTTAGACAATACAGCAATTAATCATTTGCAAAAACTATTTATACTTCTTTACTGTTTATTATAATTAGTATGGCTTGCTCTGATTTGAAGAAAAGAATTGAATTTGCGTTAAAAGATTTAGTGAAGAAGCACGAGACTTTTTCTTTGGATGAAATTAATACGTATTTAGACCCACAAAATAGAATGGATTTTAAAGAAATTTTTGAAATAGCCCATCCTTTTTTGTGTGAAATGAATGCTTCATGGCATGGTTCAATAAACCCTATAGGAATTATTGTTTCTGTAAATGAGCCTGTTGTAGGCAAAATTCATGTAGTACAAAATTATTTTCCTGACTTCATGCAAGAACATGAGTGGAGCACTATTGTTGAATTGTTTAAGGAAAAGGGGGATGTTAAGTGGGTTAAGATTTTAGGTGGCTTGTTAGCTGAATATATTAAATGCAACCCTGAATTAAAGGAAGTTAATTTTATTTCTCCTGTGCCTTGTGAAAAAGAAGCCGTTCAGAGAGTTGGCTATGATTCAAACATGTTGCTTGCCAACGAGATTATTAAGGAAACAGGCATTCCTGTAATAAAGGTTTTTTCAAAGACACGGAAAACTAATTTTTGTAAAATAATGTCGTTGAATGGAAAGAAGGAATTCATTAAGGGTGCTTTTTCTTTATCAAATGACGTTTTGGTTAGAGAAAAGCATATTTTATTGTTGGATGACATTATAAATTCTGGAACAAAGGTAAAGCAGTTAGCTGAAATGCTTAAAAGATCTGAAGCAAAAAAAGTAGATGTCTTGGTTTTAGGCAAAGGAGTAATGGCTTAAATTAAATTTTTTTAAGGTATTCTTCTAAAATTTTTACTCTGTTGCTTTCTGGCGTTTTTTCTTTTTTCTGGGAAAACAATTCAACGTTTTTAAAGTCTTTTATTTCATTTAATTCGTTTTGAATTTGAGTTATTGCTTCTTCTAGTGCATTGATTTTTGAATAAATGCTTTCGTGCATGTTTTTGAATTTCTTGGTTTCTATTAAAAGGCCATTGTTTTTTCTAATGTATTCATTTAATTGCATTAATTGTTCTTGAATTACTTGAATTTCAGTATTTTGCAAAGCATTTGTTTTTGGGTTTCTTAAAAAAGTTGTTTCAAAACCGGGTTTTTCTTTTTTATTCCTTTTTTCAGTAAGCCATAGCACTGCATTGGCTGGAATCAATACTCCAATTAAACCCAATAAAAAAATTGTTATTTCTAGCATGAATTCCCTAATATATTAATTAGAAGTGAATTCTTTAAATACCTTATTAATTTGTTAAAGTTAATTAGGTTTTATTTCTTGTGTTTCCCGTGATAAAATTCGTCAATGAATTTATTTACTTCCAATTTAAAAGCATTAAACTTTTTCTGTAATCCCTTAATTGAACTCAATACATTCACCTATGCCTTTCCAAAAACGCTTTAAACCTGTCAATAATGGATGGTTTTTCCTCAAATTTTTTTCCAATTAATTCTGCTGCAATTTGTTTAAATGCATAACTAGCTGAAGAGAAAGGATAGAGGCTTACAACAGGTTGCCCAAAGGAAATAGAACTCGCTACAAGAGAGTCTTCAGGTACTCTCCCCAAAACTCGAATGTCTCCCATAACAGAAGAAATTTCCTTATTGCTTAATTCCTGCTTAAACCTTCCACTCCTATTAACTATTACTCCAGTAATTTTTACTCCAAGGTCTTGAGCTATTTGAATTGCTTTACTGGCATCAGCTAAAGCTGGCACTTCAGGGTTAGTGACAACAATAGTTTGATTGCTTGCCCTCAAAGAATTAATTACTTCAACTCCCAAGCCAGGAGCACAGTCAATTAAAGTCAAATCATTCTTTTCTTCAATGTCCTTAATCAATTTCTTGAATTTTTTTGGATTAAATCCTTGAAGGCTTTCAATACCAAATGCTGCAGGAATCACCCTAACATGTGGTTTCAATAAATAAGTTGCTTTTTCGATTCCTGCTTTTCCTGTAATCACGTCATTCAATGTTTTTGTTTCTGGAGGAATCTTTAAATGCAATGCAATGTTTGGAGTCGGTAAATCAGCGTCAACAATTGTAACATCTTTTCCATACATTCCTAATGCTACACCCAAATTGATTGCGGTGGTTGTTTTTCCACTTCCACCTTTTCCACTACAAACCAGCAAACTCTTGCCCACTAAAATCTCCTCAGCTTCTTTAATTTTTCCTCTAATTCCTTGAATCTTTTTGCACTCCAATCCAAGTCTTTTTCCTCTTTTGTTTTAGGCATTGAAATTTCAGTGAAAGACCCTACAAAAGTGGTTGTTTCAACATTCTTTTTCTCAGGCTCTTCAATTCTTGGTTTTTCTTTTATTGGCTCTACTTTTGGTAATTGCTCTTCTAGAACAGGGGTAACCAACTCTTTCTCTTCTTCAATAGGTTTAACAATTTCCTCTTCTTTTGGATTTATCTCTTTTTTCTTTAAACTACCTGTCTTTTTTCTTTTCTTTGGCTGTAACTTTGATTTCACTGCACTAACAATTTCTTTAAGTTTAGATTTTAGTTTAATTTCCTTCTTTTTTTTTCTTTTAATTTCTTTTTTTAATTCTCTAGCAATAGATTCAGCCTTTTCTTCTATCACTTTAACTGGTTTCTCAACCTCTTTTTCAATTCTTTCAGTGACAAGAGTCACTGGAGGTTTTGTAGCAAACTTTGAAGCTTTTTTCTGCCACTTTAAAGTCCATTTTGTTGCTTGTGCTTCCAGTCTAGTTTTTCTGCTAGCACGCTTTCCAGCATGTTTTCTCTCCATTTTCTCATGATATACAGCAATTTTTTTCTTCAAGTCCATGTACAATCAACACCAGAAATTTATTTGGCTTCAAGTTTTTTATCCATTACTTCAAGCCATTTATCCCATTTTTTCCTCCATTTTGCACTCTTTCCAGTAAAGCCTTTTCTTCTTCTCCATTTTGTCTTTGTTTTTTCTTGCTTTAAAGCAACTTTTTCCTCAAACTTCATTTTAATCCACTAAAACGAATTTTATTCATTTTGCTTCCTCTTCGCTTGTTTCTTCTGAACTAGTGTCACATTTTCTTCTCACTGAAACTCTGTTATAACCCAAAAGCTTATTTTCTTTGTTAAAGGTTAACTTGTATTTTCCAATAAGGTTTTGGGTATCTGGTATTGATTCTCTTTCTAGCACTTCAACCAATGCAATTAATTTATCGCCCTCTTTTGTTACACTGATGACGCTTAATGGTTTTTTATTCACGAGCTCTTTAATGCTTTCTTTTGCCAGTTTAACGATTTCGTTGAATCCCTCTTCTGCCATTTCTCATACCTCCTAAAAAATCATGGAATAAAAATGTAGCTTTTCTCCTTCTCTTTAACAATTTTTACTTTTTTTTCCTTCCATTTGTTAATATTATCAACTAAACTGTAGTCTTCTGGTGAATCTGTTAATTCATAGTAAGTCAAAAACTTTGCAAGCCTCTCTCTTCTTGAACGAGCAATGTGGTTTGGGGTGTTAAGGGAAAAAGTTCCATCAGCTTTCAAGCAAGTGAAAAAAGTTTCCTTCACTTTTTCACCGCCTTTTATTTTTGCTGTTACAACAATTACATCAGTGTCATTGAATGTAAGGCATTTGGGTTTACGCTTCCATAAATCAAATACCTTGTAAATCTTTGCATCTTCAATCACTGCATTCCTTTTTTCCAAATCAATTCACCATTTATTCAAATTCAATTTATTAACCCCGCTTTTAATTAATTCTTTTCTTTTTTCCAACTCCTCTGAATCCTTGGTTTTTGAAGCAATTACATCCAAGCAGAGTTGCTCAAACAAGTCAAGACTCATTCCGTTTGCGATTCTAATTCCTTGGGCAATCATTATTGCTGGCCTTGTTCCAGGTGCTTCCGCTCCCTTCAATGTTTTCCTCAAATACCTAATTACTTCCACTACTTTTTTAACATCAGCATCAGCAATTTTGCTGTGGGCTTTAACTATTTCAATTTCAGTTGCCTTGTCATAGTAATCCATATAAATCGCGCTAATTCTATCCAGTAAAGCGTCTTGCGGCTGGTGTACGCCAGCATACTCTATGTTGTTTGAAGTTAAAATAAGATTAAAATCAGGGTGCACTTTTACATAGCGTTCTTCTCCAAATTTTGTTGGCAATTCAAGAACACCTTCTTCCAAAACCGAAAGCAAAATATTGTTTGCTTCAGGCTTAGATCTACTGAATTCATTATAAATTAAAGTATAACCTCTTTGACAAGCTAAAGCCAATGGATTGTTAACCCACTGCGGTTCAATAATGTCTTGGCTTTTATAAACATTGTGAATGTATTTATCCCTCAAACTCTTCATTTCAATCCTACTATAACCGCCAATCAATTCATGGGTTGTAAGTTCTTCGTCTCCATTAATCCAGACAACAGGCTTTCCCAGCTTTTCAGCAATATGAATTGCCAAAGCAGTTTTTCCACAACCAGTTGGACCAATCAAGTGAACTGGATACCCTGCTTTAAGCCATAAAAAAGCTCTATCCTCATATTTTTTAACATCTTCAGATAAAACAAAATTTTTTGATTTTGGAGTTAAAAACTTTGCTTCAACAACATTGGTTTCCTTCAACTTATAAGTTTTTTCCTCAACTTTTTTTCTTAACTCTTGCTTTTTTCTTTCAAGAATTTGTTCGTTCTTCCTTTCCTTTTGTGTATGGTGAACTGATTCACCTCTCACCATTCTTGGATGTGTTTCAACATATTTCATTTACTGCCCCCCTTTAGCTTTTATTTATCATTAAGTTCTTTTAATTATTAAATTATTGATGTACTGCTAATTTAAATCTAATGGAAAATTAAAAAAATTATCCAAAAGTTAAACCAGCAATAAAACCTTTAATTCTTTCCCATCCAAAAAAAAAAGAAAAGAAAAGCAAGAAGAGACAATGCAAGCCTATTCTTTTTTAACGCAGCCGTAGTAAAACAAATCAATGAACTTGTCGTTTTTTCTTTCTTGAGCTCTAATTCCAGAAACTATTTCAGCAACTCCTTTATCTATTTCTTTTGCTGCTGCTGCATTTTCTTTTTCTTGAGCTCTAATTCCAGAAACTATTTCAGCAACTCCTTTATCTATTTCTTTTGCTGCTGCTGCATTTTCTCTCTCTTGCTTTTCAATTGCTTCTAGGTGTTTCTTTACACAAGTCACACCTTCTTTTGCATTAACCATGTTTATCTCTCCTTTTTTGTTTATAGATGTTGGAAAGGCTTAGTCTTTATTTTGCTGGCGCTGCGATTGCTGCTTGCTCTACTTTGGTTATTTCTTCAGCGTAGTGCAAGAAGGTATCAACGCTTGCTACAACTACTCTTGCTTCAATTGTCAGAATTTCAATTCCAACCAAAGAAATTCTAGCCCAAATATCTACTACAATTCCTTTGTCTAATATTCTGTCTAAGACTTCTGCCAAACTTGAAACATCAGGTCCTTGATTTACCATACCTTTCACCTCCATTTTTTAATTGTAAAAATTATTAATTAATATAAAGCATTCAAGTGTTATATATGAATTTAACAAATCGCGACACGTGTCAAACTTCGACATGAGCAATTGGCTAGTAAATCAATTTTTTCTTAAACCTTGGATTACTAATTCAAAACCAATTTTATTTAAACAGTAGAAAAAAATTAAGACAAAAAAATGCTTTAAATATTTACTTGTCTGCTAAATTTTTTCCTTTAATGTATGCCTAAAGATAAAAAGATATCATATATATTATTTAAGTCAATTAATGAAAAAAATAGCATAGTTAAGATTAAATTATTTATTATTAGAGATTTTAATAAAAAATAATTATCAAAATGTTATTTTTTTAACGCTGAAATGATTTTAGATGAAAAAAGAAAAAGCCTTTGAAGAGAAAGAAAAAATTAGAAAAACTGGGATTGATATCATAGATGAGGTTCCGTGGGGCACACACTTGTGTCAATTTTACCAGAGCAAAGAAGACCTAATTGATGTTTTGGTGCCTTATTTCAAAGCAGGGTTAGAAAATAATGAATTCTGCATGTGGGTTACTTCAGAACCTCTTAGTGGTGAAGAAGCCAAAAAAGCAATGAAAAAGGCTGTTCCTAATTTTGATCAATATCTAAAAAGAGGACAAATAGAGATAATTCCGCATGCCAAATGGTATCTTAAAAGCGGTAGTTTCAACTTGCAAATAGTTCTTAATGGTTGGATTGATAAACTCAATAAAGCCTTGGCAAATGGTTATGACGGTATAAGAATAACAGGTAACACAGCTTGGTTTGAAAAAAGAGATTGGAGAAATTTTACTGAGTACGAGGCAACGATAAACAAGACAATCAGTGAACATCGGATGATTGCTATTTGCACATATTCCCTTGATAAATGCGGAGCATCCGAAGTCATAGATGTGGTCAACAACCATCAATACGCTATTATTAGACAAAGGGGCAAGTGGGAGCTTATGGAAAGCTCTGCGCGCAAGAAGACAGAGGAAGCTCTAGGGGATAGCAAAGAACGGCTTAAGGAAGCACAGGCGCTGGGTCGAATAGGTAGTTGGGAATTTGATATTGAAAAACAAACAATCGTCTGGTCCAATGAAACATATGTTTTGTACGAGCGCGATGCGAAATTCGGCCCTCCTTCTCCTGAGGAAGAAGCGCACTACTATTCGCCTGAACAGGCAAAGCTGTTGAAGGATTATGCGGCCAAAGCCATAAAGACTGGACAGGAATTTTCGTATGACCTTGAGGCAATAATGCCTAGCGGTAAGATTGTTTATTTTCATGCGGGTATGCGTCCGATTAAAGATGCGTGTGGTCGGGTGGTTAAGCTGTTTGGGATAGTGCACGACATCACCGAGCGCAAGAAAGCAGAAGAAAAAATAAAAATACTCTCTAATGCTGTTGAAAATGCTTATGATGCAATCATAGTGACAGACTTAAATGGAAAAATTGAATATGTGAATAAGGCGGTTGAAAGAATATATGGATATAAAAAGAGTGAATTAGTGGACAGAAACTTAGGAGTTCTTGACATAGATCCCAAAATGATGGGAAAAATTATTTCCAGGGGGTTAAAAGCCGGTTGGAGTGGCCAATTATTGTGTAAAACAAAGAAAGGAAAGCAGTTCCCTATTTTATTGTCTGTTTCGCCGATAAAAAATGAAGATGGAAAGACAGTTGCGATAATGGGTGCTTCAAAAGATTTGAGTGAGACAAGAAAACTCGAAAAAGAAAAGAAAATTTTAACAGAGACGGTAGTTAAACTCACAAAGCAGATTCCTTTAACTAAAAAAGAGAAATTGGTTTTCTATGGTTTGGTGAAATGGCCTGAATTAAATGATTTGCAGTTATCAAAACAATTAAAAGTTAAAAGATCTACTGTTACTGCAATTAAAAACAAATTAAAAAGAAAGGGATTTTATTCCACTTATGTGATTCCAAATTTTGGAGCACTTGGATACGAGCTAATGAGTGTTATTTGGGGCGAATCCAGTTTGCAAATGCCTCTTGAAGAAAAAACAAAAATTAATCCAATCAATAAAGTAATTGCATTGCCTGAAAGCGTGTACGGAATTGCAACAGACAAAGAATTTATGGGTTTGCTGGTATTAAAAAATTTCACGGAATTTAAAAAAATAAATGACAGTTTTTCAAGCGTTTACAGGAATTATCCTGTTAAAGAAGAAAATATAAACATTGCTCATTTTCCGTTTGAAACAAGCAAAATTTATGCATTATTTGATTACGACTTAACTTTGGGGAATTTATTGGATTTAAATTTGGGGAAAAAAGTAAAAAACAGTGAATTTGGAAAAGTTAAGCAAATAAAATTAACGGAAAGAGAAGCAATCATATTATATGCGTTAACGAAATACCCTGAATTAAATGACACTGTTATTGCAAAAAAAGTTAAAACCGCAAGGCAAACAGTTTCAAAAATAAAGCACAGGTTAATGAGCCAAGGAATAATAAAATTAATCAATGAACCAAACATTAAAAAAATTGGCTGCGAATTATTTGCTGCCACATACAATAAACTCAATGCAGGAACTAATTCAAAAGAAACGAAAAAGGCAATTAATGCAATAAAAGAAGCTTATCCGACAGTATTCAGGATTTCAAGTAATGCTGATGAGTTCTGTCTAACCATTTTTAAAGATTACACGGAATATAAGGCAAGGCAAAATGAAATGATTCAACACTTCAGGGAAAAGAACATGTTATCAGAAGAACTAAAAACATTTATAATTCCAATAAAACAAATTAAATTCTACAAAATGGATTTTGCTTCATTAGTGAAAAAGACCTTTGATTTAAAAATTGACTTTTAATTTTAAGTTAACAGACTTAAAGTATGTTTGTTACTTCACAGTAATAACACAATCAAAAAATTTAAATTTCAACAAGAAATAAAACTTAAAAATGGGGTAACCAAAATGGTAAAAAGATGGAAAACAACTCACAAAAGAAGGGAGATAGGCAAATCGCATTTAGAGGAAAAAATAGATATTGACAAACTAGATGACAAAGAACTTGCATATGCGATAAAAAATGAATTAATTAAATGGCATGATATAAAAAAATGGGCGGAACAAAGACACATGAAAAAATCCAAGTAAACAAAATATTTTGAAATCAATATTATTTTAATCTTTAATCTAATTTTTAACTTCTTGACCGTTTTTACTTTCTTTACAATCAACCTTTTCGGGTAACTTCCCCCCCCAATTACATTTTGATATCAATTACCCCCAAAAATAACTTTTTGTCTGTCAAATTGAAACCATAAACTATTTAAAATATAACCTAATGATATTATTGGTTTGTCGGATTTCGACATTAAATTTGTTTTTTTTGATGCGATATATCGAAATCCGATATACAAGAAAAGCCAAAAATTTTGTGGGAAGGGGGGAGTAAATTGGTTAAGTGTGTAACTAACAAAGAAAAAATTAAAACTATTTTTTCTGGCATCAATGGGAAAAAACATATTTTACATTTATACATTCCTACTTTGAACAAGTATGCAATCCAATCTTCTTTCCTGGGCGACAAAAAAGAAAAAGCCGCTTATGTTTCAACCGAAGAACCAGAAACAATAGCAACACAATTTGATTCATCACACGAGACCCTATCAGTAATTTCCCCAAAGGAATTAGAAAAAATTGAAGGCTATAAGAGAATAATCATTGATGCTGGTTCGATTAGCAGCAGTAATAGCAGTAATAGCAGTAGTAGGCGAAGAAGCATTGGAGAAGAGTTAATAATGAACGAGTGCACAGACCACATCAAAAGAGAAAAATACTTGTCTAACCTTAAAGGCAACCAGTCAATTCTATGCACTTATGATATAAGCAAATTAACAGCAGACAAAATTAAGCAGTTAATCAAATTCCATGACAACCTGATTCTAACAACAGATGATACTGCCGTGCTTTCATCAAAGACCCTTTCCCCAAAACACTTAAACATCAGCAGCAAATTAATCGATGAATTCCTAAAAAACGAATTGGAAACAGTTGTTTTGGCATTGATTATGGCAGAGCCAATGTGTGGAACAGACATAAAAAAAGTAATTCATAAAAAGTTTGGAATCCTCCTTAGCTCTGGCACACTTTATCCCTTGCTGCACAAACTGCAAAAAAGCGGTTTACTGAAATGCGAATTTGGGGTAAAAACAAAAACGTATGCGCCAGCAAATGGAAAAGACATTCAAACGATTTTGGATGAAAGAATGGAGGCAAAAAATTTCTTAACCTCTTTTGTCCAAGCAAACGTCGCAGGAGGGAAATAAAAAATGGTTTTAGGAGAATACGTTTACTGCATTATTCCAAGCAAGAACGCGCCAAAAGAATTTCCAGTAAAAGGAATAGAGGGAAATCCAGTTTATTCAATGAACTACAAACTATTAACTGCAGTGGCAAGCAAAGCACCAATGAAAGAATACACGCCAACAGACGAAAACGTTGAAATTCACAAAAACGTTGAATTAGAAGTACTGAAACAATGTTCAATACTGCCAGTAGCATATGGAATGGTATTCAAAAACAGAGAAATAGTATTAAACACAATGAAAAAAGTTTACACATTGCTCTGGAGAAGTTTGAAAAGAGTAGAAAATAAAGTAGAATTGGGAATCAAGGCAATTATTCCAAAAGAAAAAAGTGAATTAGAAGAATTGTTGAGCGGAAAGAGCACTGAAGAGTTTGGAAAGGAATGCCGAAAAGAATTCATAGAAAACCTCAGCAAAATAGCTGTAAGCGTGAAAGAGGACAGGCTTTTTTCAGAAAAACTAATTTGCAATCAATCATTTTTAGTTGAGAAAGACAAAGTTGATGTATTCACTGAAAAAGTTGCTCAACTAAGAGAAAAATTCAAGCCATTAAAAATCCAATACACTGGCCCATGGCCAGCACACAATTTTGTAAACATAAAAATAATGAGTGGAGGGAAATAAAAAATGGTTTTTGTTATAGACGACTTACTTTACTCTTTGACTGTAGGGCCATGGGTATCTATGGTGGAAATAATTTACGGGCATTCGTTAAACGAAATGTATCCATTAAATAAAATTAGTGATGCAATAAAAGAAAACCGCTTATTATATGAGTTCGGTGAACTAACAACAAAAGAATACACGGAAAGAAAAAAAGAGTTAATGGAAAAACTTGAGATGGCAAAAAAAGTAAGAGAAATGAATTTAGGGGCAAGATTAAATATTCTGGGATTTGGCGGTTAAAAATGGAAAGAAAAAGAAAACCAGTTAAAGGGTTGGTGAATGGATTGTGGGAGTTCCTGAAATTGCTTGAAGAAATGGAGAAAAAAGGCTTGACAGAACAAGTGAAGAGAGGCGATTTAGAGGGGCCTTATGGGTCAAAAATAAAATACGAATACAAAACAAGGATTGGTTTGGGATTAAGGCCAGGGAGCAAAAGAAGCTCAATGACAAGTCGAGAAAAAGAACCGTTTTATAGAACAAGCAAAAGAAGACCAACAAAAGTGATTAAACCTAAAGAGCTAAAAGAAAAAGAAGGATTAGTTGAAGTAACTGAAAAAGATGACACAATAGAAATTACAGTTGAATTGCCTACTGTTGAAGAAAAAGACATTGATTTAAAAATCGAGGGAGATGCTTTGAAAATCACTGTAAAGAGACCAGAAGGAAAAATAGAGAAAAAGATTTCAATTCCAAAGGGAAGTGAAGCAGAAGGAATTGAAAAAGCCTCATTCAAAAACGGAATCCTTGATATTACTTTAAAAAAGAAAAAGGAGGTAAAACCAAATGGTTGATGAAATAGGGAGAAAAAAGATTGGAACAGATTCGGCGGATAGAAGGGACGCAATAAAAGAACGAATTAGAAGAAGAGCAGAGCAAAGTCTGAAAAAAAGCAGAAGAAAAATTTTGGAGCTAAGAAGAAGTTATAAACTGAAAGTCAAAAGAAATGAGGAAAAAATGGCAAAGCGAAAAAAATACGGAGAAAAACTTGGGCCCACATGTGTTTCGCTAATGCAGTCAAGAGAAAAAGAGAAACAAAAACGCTCAGCAATCGGCTCTTTGATACCAGAAAAACCAAAGTTTTCGCAAGCAAAAAACCATTCGCCAAGAATTTACGGGAAAAAATTTGAATTATTTGAATAAAGTTAAAAAAAGAAGAAAAATAAAAGGGGGTAAACATGAAAATAAAGCAAGCATATAACTGGATTTACCAAAGGAAAAAATTAGGGGAAAAGTTTTCTAAAGAGGTTTCACTAGAAGAAGCTAGAGAGCCAATAGAAGAAAACAGCTTATGGAATAGATACAAATCCAGTGGAAAAAAAATGGGAGCAGAACCAATGCAAGAAAAAGCAGTTGCTTTAAGACCATTTAAGAAAAACCATAGAACAATCAGAAAAAGAAAAAAAATTGGAGGAGAATTAATAGAAAATGAATTCGAAGAACAAAAATCCAGAATTAAAGACCAAATAAATGAATTACCAAAACAGTATAGAAAAGCATTCCTGGAAGAGTTACTCAAAGAATCTGAATAAATTAAGGAAGAGAATTAAAGTGCCTAACTTAAGACCAAAGACTTATCAATCACATGGAGTAAAGCAAATACTGGATAGAATGTTAGACAAAGGTCTGGTAGTTGATGCAAAAATCAGAGCTTATTTGGATGACTTCAAGTTAATTGAATTGGAAAGCATTGTAGTTCTTGCATCATTTGAAACAGCCGCAAAAATTGGAGTGTCTTTTCCTAAGGGAGTGAATTTTGAGACAAAAGCATGGAAGGACTTGCTTTCAAAAGAAACTTGCCCTCAATGCAGAAAAAAAGTTTATGAAGAAGAATTACGTTTTGGATGCCCTTGGTGTGGATATAAATTAGGAGGTTAAAAATGAAGGAGAAGAGTGAATTGGAAAGTATATTAGAACCAGAGGTATTGCAGCCAGAAAAAAACACTCAAACAGATTCAACTTTGGTAGCAGTAATTGACAGAGTATTGGAAAAAGGGCTGGTAATAAACGCAGATATTACTGTAAGGGTTGCAGATACTGAATTGCTTGGAATACAAATCAGGGCAGCGTTAGCAAGCTTTGAGACTGCTGCAAAATATGGCCTGCAATTTCCAAGCGGAACAAACATGGAAACAATTGCATGGAAAGAGGCAATAGTTGGAAAGGAAGAGTGTCCAAACTGTGAGAAAAGAGTAGAAACAGAGCAATTGCTGAACAAGTCATGTCCTTGGTGTGGCTGGCAGTCCGCTAAGGCAAAACAGTTGACAGTCTCAAAAATCCTTAAATAAAAAGTTTTGCAGGAGGAGAATGCAATGATTGACCCTGTTGGCCAAATAATTCTAAAGAAAATCAATGAAAGAATAAAAGCTGAATCAACAAAAGAAAATATCTCTTATAGAATGCAGTGCCCTAAATGCAGGAAATGGATTATTAAAGATATTTTAATGAAAGAAGGTTGCTTTGTTTGCAGCTGGAAATTCAATGGAGGATAAAAGACATGAAAGTAAATGAAGAAATAAAAAAATTAGCTGAATTCATGCCTGAAAATACAAAACAGCAAATATTTAGCTTGCTGTTAAACTATTATCTTAGCGAAAAACAGTTAGCAGAGGCTTTAGAGTTTGATTTATCCTTGATTAAAATTTGGCAAGCGAAAGGAAACATCAGTAAAGAACATTTCCCGGAAATCTTTACCTTGGCTTTGCAGGAACGCCCTTCAGCAAAAAAAATAGTAATAAATGCATTAAACGAATTTTCTTTTTTATGCAATGAATTAGAGATTACAGAAGAAAAGAATGAAATAAGCGAATTCATGCAGGCTTTGGATGAAGAAAGCAAAACAATAGTTTGGTATTTGATTAGAAAAGGTCATGCAAAAATTAATGAATTAAGCGCTTTAATCGCTTTAAATGACAGTTTAACCTTAAATAAAATAAATGAAGTAATTAATCCAATGGCAAAAAAAATTTTGGGAAAACCAATCCTTTTATTTAAGCAAGCTGGCTTTGATTCAGGAAAAAAGTTTTTGTTTAATTGGTGGATTAACGAATCAATACATCTAATTGAAGACAAAGAAAAAGAAATAATGGAAATAAGCAATGAAAAAAATTTTTTAATGATAGCAATTGCATTATCAAACTTAAATGAAAAAGACATTCAGGTTTCAATTGAAAATAATTGTTTAAATGTTTTTGGAAAGAATTCTGAGACAAGTTTTTTCAAAAAAATTCCATTATATTGTTCAGTGAAAAGAGTCAAAGAAAAAACATTCAACAATGGAGTATTAGAAATTAAATTAGAGAAAGGCAAACAAAATGAAGTTTATCAAACATTCAAAGAAATTAGATAAAATTGAAACGCCAAAAAAGAGTTAAAAAGTGAAAATCATGAAGGAAAGAAAAGAATCAGGAAAAAAAGAAGGGCTAGCGCAAGCAGTATTAAAAGGATTAGGTTTAGGCAAATTAGTTAAAGAAACAGAGAAAACAACTCTGTTCAAGAAAAGATTTAAAGAAGTAAATGAAGAAATCAAAGAAAAATTGAAGAAAGAAAAATAGGGGAATAAAATGGAAGAGTGTGAAGCCTGTCATCAAGAGTTTGAAAAACTGTATGCTATTGCTTCAGCAAGAGTTTGTTTACGTTGCAAAAGAAAACTGAAAAAAAAACTGAAGAAAGCAAGCGCGGGGAGAAAGTGAATCATAAATGGTTACAAAAATTGATTTAAAAAACGATGACAAAGAGAGCTTAAAAAATGGAGTAATGGGTTTAGTGCTAGCAATAGTTGAAGTAATAAGGGATGCATTGCGCTTGCAGGCAGTGAGACGAATTGAAGCTGGTTCTCTAACAGAAGAGGAAGAAGAAAGGCTAGGAAAAGCATTAGAGGACTTTGATAATGCAATTGAAAAAATGAAAGAAGAACATGGATTGAATGAAGCAACGCAAAACGTTAGAAATGGATTAGATGATTTAGCAAATGATTTAGTGAATAAATTCATTAACGAAGAACAAATAAAAGCGTTAAACAAAAAATAGGCGAAAAAAATGGATGTAAAAACAAAAGAACAGGGAAGATACCTTTACTGTGTAGCAGAAGGCAATGAACAAACTCGTTTTGGAAGAATAGGCATAGAAAGCAATGAAGTTTACACTATCCTAAGCAATGGCTTATGCGCTGTAGTGCATAACTGCAAAGCAGAAGCGTATTACTCAAAGGATGAAGAAAAAGTAAAGGAGTGGATTAAAGCACACCAAAACGTTATAGATAAAGCACAGGAAAGATTTGAAACAGTTATACCATTAAGCTTTGATGTAATAATAAAAGGAAAAAACGCAAGCAAGGAAGTAGCTAACTGGCTGCAAGCTGAAAAGGAAAGGCTTGAAAGAAATCTAGAGAAAGTAAAGGGAAAACAAGAATTTGGCGTTCAAATAAGTTGGGATAACAAAGTAATTGAAAAAAAATTAAGTGAAGAAAAAAAAGAAATCAAAAATTTAGTAAAAGAAATCAAGAAAGCGCCAAGAGGAAAAGCATACTTCATTAAACAAAAAATAAAGAAGGAATTAAAGGGGGGAATGGAGAAATTGGCTGACCAAAAATTCAAGCGATTTTATTTGGAAATCAAAAAACACTGTCATGACATTAAAGTTGAAAAAAATAAAAGAATTGAGGAAAAGCAAATGCTAATGAATCTGAGTTGCTTAACGGAAAAAAACAAAGTTCAGTCACTTGGAAGAGAACTAGATAAAATAAATAAATTAAGTGGATTTAGTGTAAGGTTTACTGGGCCTTGGCCTCCTTACTCTTTTATAACTTAAGGTGAAATAATGCAACCAACAAGGGAAAAAAATGCAACGCTGGCTGATGTATTAGATAGAGCACTGAATAAGGGTTTGTTAATTAATGCTGATTTAATTATTTCAGTTGCAGACATTCCATTGATTGGAGTGAACTTGAAGGCTGCAATAGCTGGAATGGAGACAATGCTTGAGTATGGAATGATGCAGGACTGGGATGAAGCATTAAGAGCAATTGCAAGAAAAAAGAGAGGAATAATTGATGAAAAAGAAAAAATTACTGTTTTAGGTGAAAAAAATGGGCGAAGAACTGTATCTTTACTGCGCAGTAAATGAAAGAAGCAAAAAAAGCTTTGGCTGCATTGGATTTCAAGAACAAGAGGTTTACTCGGTTCCATATAAATACATTAGTGCAATTGTGCAGCCCTGTTCTGCTAGAGAATTAAGGAGGCAACATCAAACAAAGCTGGCAATAAGCCATCAATATATAATGGATTTAATAATGAAAGAATTTAGTGAATCAATTCCATTTAATGTTGGGACAATAATTAAAAACAAAAAAAATTTGAATAAATTGCTTGAAATAAAATACAAAAAAATTAAGCTGGAGTTAGGGGAGAAAAAAGATAAAAGAGAGTATGGAATTCAAATATTTTACTCTCCTTCTTACTTGCAGGAAAAAACAGGTGTTTTAAGTAATGTGAAGTCATTCGTTTTACGACAGGAACAAAAGAGAACTCAATCAATGCACAGAGAAGCTGAATACAAAAACTTTCTATTAAACGAGTTAAGAAAATTAATTAAAGAAATAAAAATTAATTCTTCTTTCAGGTCATCAATTGAGGAATGGAAAGACAAAAGAATTTTATTAAACTTGAGTTGCTTGATTCATAAAGATGATGTAAAAAAACTTGAAGAAAAACTTGAAGAAATTAATAATAAAAAGGAATTCGTTGTTCGCTTTAATGGTCCGTGGGCGCCGTACTCTTTTACAAAAATAGTTGAGGAATAAGAAAATGAAGAAATTGTTGTATGTGCCAGTTTTGCATTCGCCTGCAGACTTAGGCAGCATTTCAAGTGATGTCGCAAGCAAAGGAATTGCATTAATGGGAAAAGAAAAATGGAAAAAGCATTTAAAAACAATTGATTTGTTTTGGGATTCAATTGAATACTACTTTCATTCCTTAAAAAACGTAAATAAATTGAAAATATTTCAAGACAGCTTTGTTGCAGATGGAAACTTAGGTGAAGAAATCATTAACACTGCAGCAGTAAAAGGAAGCAGAAATTATTCAATAATCAAATACTTAATCAGCAAAGGCGCAAAAATCATGAAAACAGAGGACTTTTCTTTGGTTAAAAAAGAAGTACTTTATATAAGCGAACTCGCAAAATCAAAAAATTTAATAAAAAAAATAATTGCATACTTGAAATACAAGTCAAGCAAAGGAAATTTGTTAAAGGAAAGAGACGAGTTTATTGCAAAAACAATAAATGAATCCTTAAAAGAAGGAGAAACAGCTGTCTTGTTTTTAGGGGCATTCCACAACCTAGTGCCTAAACTAGCAAAAGACATAAAGGAAATTGAATTAAAGAAAAAAGAAAAAGTCGCTCAATACCAAAAAATTTATTACCTAAAAACAAAAGAAAAAGAAATAAAAGAGTTAAGTGAATACCTTGCTGCACCAATAAAGGAAAGTGGTTTGAAATGAAAAATTTCAGGGAACTGCATGCAAGAAAACACAGGGGCAAGCTTTCAGCAAACAAAAAAAAAGAATTAAGTGAAAAATACTTACTAGCAAAAGCAAGAAAAGTATTTCAAAAAATTAAAAGAAGAAAGAACACAAAGGAAGCTGTTTCTTTGTTGCCTGATACAGCAATCAGAATAGACTTAGTTGGTTCTCCAGAAGTAAGCTTTATGATTTTAATAAGAAAAGGAAAACTGAGTTTTTCTTCAAAGAAAACAAATGCAAGGCTTGCAATAGGAATCCAAAAAGAACTGTTCTTAAAACTAATCAAAAAACCTTTAAGAACAGGAAACCTAAAACTTGCCTTATTTGACAAGATTTTCCTAAGAAAAGGCCCAATAAGAGAATTTCAATGGCTAAAGCCAATACTACTGCAAATCTTGCTAGGATAAAAGAAATGATTCCAAAAAGGGTTCAAGCAAATTAGGAAACAAGAAAGAAAATTGGTTAAAAAGTGAGTTAAATGGCATTTGAATACAAAAACAGTAGACAAGAAACCTACTATTTACGCCAAAAAGGAAGAATTTTTTATTTCAGCAAAAAAGAAGAGAACGCCGTAGAATTACCCAAAGACTATAAAGTAGTGGAAAACAAAAAAACCGGTTTGCTCATGCTGAAAAAAAAAGAAACCTAACCTAAAAATTAGTTAATACAATTTTTTTTAATATTAAAACATTTTTTCATACAGGATAAATAAAAAATGAATTTAAAGAAACAAATGAATTAATTGCAGTAAAAACAGTTAAAAGATTCATTATTAGAGAAAAAAAATAATTTTTTTTAAATAAATAAATTTAATTTAAATGCATACAAGCTTTCATTTCAAAAAAAATAAGTAAAAGGACTAACAATCAATTCAGCCAGTCCCTCCTACCCCTATGGCAAAGAAAAAGTGAAGAAAACAAAAAAACCTTTTTCAAACATTTAATCCTTTACGTTGCTTCAGGTGCTTTAGCCAAAACGTAAACTGCTTTCAATCCAACCACTATAACTGCCGGTGCAATGAACACAACAATGTTTGTCAGAATTGCCTGCAAAACTGTTCCAAGGCTAGGAATAAACGCATCAATTGAAGTTAGGTTCGCTGAACCCGCAACAATTAAACCAATTGAAGCAACCATAAACATTGTCACTTCTTTGTCTGAAATATTCAAGTAACCAACAATTAAACCCAAGATTACTAGTATTAAAGTAATTATACTAACGTATCCTGTAACCAATCCACTTGCAATTCCAGTAATTATAGCTATCGCAATACCCACAAGAAACGCATACACGCCAATCTTTTGAGTTGGCAATAATAAAGCCATTTACAACACCTCCTTCTTTAAATAATAAAAAAAGACAATTTAAATGAATTCAACAAATCGAAACTAGACACGACAATCGATTTATTTATAAAAAGCAATGATTTATAAATAGCTTATTAATTCTAATCAAAATACTTCCAAACAACCACGGCTAATGCAATTCATGGAAAGCATTCGTAGGATGCCACAAAATCATCGAAAAAGAAAATTCTTCTTGTTTTCCCTAAAAGAAGCTTTTATTTTAGATTTAGAGGTTAACTTTTTTCCCTTACCTATAGTTAACATAGCTTTATATAGTTTCAATTCAGCTACTTCTTTAGTGAACTTTTGGGGGGTTTAAACATGAATAAAAAATTTAGTTGTGTTTTGGTTGCTTTGGTTTTGTTTGTGCCTGTAGTTTTTGCGGCTGAAGTTTCTGAGATCACTGCACCGTTGAATAAGATTTATGATTTGGTTAAAGCAATTATTTCTGTTGTGGCTGTTTTGGCTTTAACTTTTGCTGGAGTTCAATTCATGTTTTCTGGCGATAATATTCAATCTAGGGAAGGCGCTAAATCTATGGTTTCGTATGCGGTTGTTGGTTTAGTGATTGTTTGGGTTGCTCCGTTGCTAGTGAATTATTTGACGGTTGTTTGAGGCAAGAAAATGAATTCCAGAAAACTAGTTGAAGTTTTTTTGCCTGTTTTGGTTTCTTTGTTTTTGTTGCCTCATTTTGTTTTTGCTGAAGAACCAGCGCAGCCTATTATTGAGATTAATGTGCAGGGAATAATTGATTCTGTTAATGGCATGTTTTCTGGGTTAAGTGAAGCTATTGTTGGTGTTCCTCAGGCAGTTTTGGATTCTTTTTTTGGGTTCATTAAAGTGGGTTTTGTTTCTTTTGTTAATCCTTTGTTTGTTGTAATGAAGGCTTTGATTTTGTATAATGTGGATGTTTTTAATTATGAGGGTTATTGGTTGACTATTGTTTCAATTATTTCTTGTTTTTATTTACTGCTATTTTTGGTTGTGGGGTTAAGGTTTTTGTTGGGGTCATATGATGCAGTCCAGAGACTGAAAGCAAAGGAGTGGTTTAAGAATGCTGTCCTGTTGGTTATTGCTGTTAATGCTTCTTTGTTGTTGTATTCTTTGGTTTTACTGCTGGGTTCTGGGACTGCAATGGTTTTGTGGTCTTCAGAGTTAGAGCAGTTTTTGATTTTGAATGATTTGAATGCTTTGAATTTAATTTGGTTGGTTATTGTCGCAATTTTTGCTTTTTTGGCTATGATTACTTTGATTGTGCGACAAATTTTTTTGATTATTTCTGTGATGTTGTTTCCGATTGCAGTTTTTTTTTATTTTATTCCGCCTTTGAAGTCTGGCGGTTTAGCTTTATTGAATTTGATTTTTGCTTTTGTTTTTATGCAGGTAATGGATGTCATTATTTTGATTGGAGTCAGCATTTTTAGTGTAGAGTTTGCTTTTTTGCCGTTTATTGAGTTGATTTCTTTGAGTGCTGGTTTTCTATTCATGTTTTTGGCGAACTTGTGGTTAATGTTTTTTGCTGTAATGAAGGCTTTGAATATTAAAGTTGATGTAATTCAGACAGTTAAAACTGTTGGCAGTGTTGCTGCTATGGCGGCTTGAGGGATTGTAAATGCCTTATGAGATTCCACAAAACTTAAAGTATAAGGAAAAGATTGCTTTTGGGTTGACTTTTTGGCAGTTGTTTTGGCTTGGATTGTTTGGCGGTTTGAGTGCAGTAATTTTTTTTAGGTTGGAGTTAAATTTTTTTTTGAAGGCGTTTCTTGTTTTATTTTTTGTTGTGTTGGGGGTTGGTTTTGCTTTTTTTGATTTTTTTGGTTTCCTTCAAACTTATAATAATTACCGGAAAGGCGTTAGGAAAGCTGGTTTTTTTGATAAGCAGTTGAATGATTTTGTTGAAGTTAAAAAAATTGAGGATAATGTTTTGTTTTTGAGGAATAATTCTTTGCGGGCTGTTCTAGAAGTTACGCCTATTAATTTTAGTATTTTGAGTGTTGAAGAGCAGAGAGCAGTTATTTCTGCTTACAAGGATTTTCTTAACTCCTTAGATTTTCCTGTTCAGATTGTTGTGAGGACTGTTTCTTTGAATTTGGATGATTATTTGTTTGATTTGCGTAAGAATGTTTTTGAATTAAATAATTTGGAGTTAGAAAAACAGTTTGAGTCTTTTAAGGATTTTATTCAGGGGTTTATTGAAGAGAATTCTGTGAAGAATCGGTTATTTTATGTTGTGGTTCCTTTTTCTCTTTTTTCTAGGACTCAGCCTTTAAAGGATTTTTTTGTTTCTTTTAAGAATTTGTTTTCTAAAGAAAAAGAGAAAACTTCTTTTGTTTTGAATAAAGAGATTGCTTTGAGTCAATTGAATGTTCGTGTTGGTTTGTGTGCTGAGAAATTGAAGGCTTGCGGTTTGTTTGTTCGCCGACTGGAAGACGAGGAATTGTTTGGTTTGTTGGCTTCTTTTTTTGATTCTTTTATTGAATCCAAGAATAATTATTTTTTTCCTTTAACTTTATTGGAAAAATTTTGTGGGGAAGTAAATGAAGAAAAAGAAGAGTAAGTTTGGAGAATTGTTTGAGTTTTTGAATCATTTAGAGGAACTTGAAGCTTCGTGAGGGAATTGAATGTTTGGTTTTAAGAAAAAGGAAGCAGAAAAGAGTTTGCAGGAAAAATTACTGCCTGTTTTGGTTAAGCCTTCTTTTGTGAAAAATGATTTTGATTGCATTCAAGTGAACTCTAATTTTAATCGGATTGTTTGTGCTGTTGGTTATCCGAGAAGCATTAAGGAAGGCTGGTTGAATGGCATTATTTCAAGTGAAGGAGAATTTGATTTAAGTTTGTTTGTTGAACCTGCTTCAATTGAAGGCTTACTGAATGATTTGAATCGTGAACTGGTAAAGCAGAAATCGGATTTAATGGCTGCTGAACTGAAAGGCATTGTTAATCCTTCTTTGAAGGTGCAGTATGATGATACTTATCGGACTTTAGAGAGGCTTCAAACTGGGGAAGAAAAATTATTTAATTTTAGTTTGTATGTGAATGCTAAAGCTAAAACAAAAGAAAAATTAGAGTTGGCTACCAGAAAAATTGAATCTGAATTAAATGCTATGATGATTATTCCTAAAACTCCTTTTATGAAAATGCGTCAGGCTTTGCAGAGTATTGTTCCTCTTGGTCAAGATAAGTTAAGGGTTCAACGGAATATTCCTTCTAATGCTTTGAGTGCGTGTTTTCCTTTTACTTCTTCGTTTTTGAATTTGCAGGAAGGCGGCATAATGTTTGGCTTGAATAAAGACAATAATATTCCTATTATTTTGGATGTTTATCGACTACAAAATTATTCTGGTTTAATTTTGGGTACTTCTGGTGGAGGAAAAAGTTTTTTTGTTAAACTTTACATTCTGCGTAACCTGTTAAAGAATGTGAAAACAATTATTATTGATCCTCAAGGCGAATACGTTGAATTAACTAAAACTTATGGCGGCCAATTAATTGAAATTTCCCGTGAATCCAATACAACCATCAACCCATTGGATTTGTTGGATAGAGATTTTGGAGAAAAAATGTTGTCTTTAATGGATTTATTTAAAATTATGTGCGGTGACTTAACTGAACCACAAAAGAATGTTTTAGATCGAAGTTTACTGAAAATTTATGCTAATAAAGGAATTTTTCCTAATGATAAAAAGTCTTGGAGCAATGAACCGCCTACTTTAAAGGACTTATATGATGTTTTGCTTGAAGAAAAAAAGTTGGCTTCAAAAATTGAGAAAGTAACTTTTGATGCTTTATTGAATCGTTTAGGCATTTACGCTGAAGGCTCTTTTAGTTTTTTGAATAAACAAACTTCATTGGATTTAAAGAATAATTTGATTTGTTTTAATATTGTTGAAATGCCTTCTCAGGTTAAGCCTGTAATGATGTATTTGATTTTAGATTTTGTTCACAAAAAAATGCAGAAAGATAGAGAAAGAAAATTACTGGTAATAGATGAAGCCTGGACTTTACTGCGTTACAGCGAACAAGCAAACTATTTATTTGAATTAATTAAAACTGCAAGAAAATTTGGTTTAGGTTTAGTAATAATCACTCAAGAAGTTAATGACTTGTTAGCCAAAAAAGCAGGAAAAACTATTCTGGCAAACACTGCCTGGAAATTATTGTTAAGACAAGAACCTACAGTCATTAAAGAAATAACAGAGAACTTTAATTTGAATCAAGAAGAACAAAACTTTATTTTAACTGCAGACAAAGGACAAGGATTATTGTTTGCCATGAATGACAGAATTCCAATTAAAATTATTGCAAGCCAAAAAGAATACGAAGTAATAACCACTAACCCAGATGAATTAAGAGAAAAAGAAAAAAACAAAAAACAAGTTAAAATAAAAGAAAAAATCAAAGAAGAAGTCCTAAAACTAAAAAAAGACTTTTTCTTAAAAAAAGACTTAAACGAAAACCAAATAGATTACCTAAAAAGCAATGGATTCAAAGAAGAAAGATTAATTGGCTTAGAAAAAGGCGGCGGACAAATTTACTTGATTAAACCGCCTAACACTAACGAAAGCATTGAACACTTTTTTATGGTTAAACTAATCTCAGAAGAAATCAAAAAACACACAGAAAACATAATAGAATACAGTACTTTTGGTCCAGACATAACCTTCCAAATTGAATCAAAAGGCAAACTTGAATGGATTGCATTAGAAATAGAAACCGGCAAAACCCTCAAAAAAAATCCAACCGCACTAGAAAACAAAACAGCAAGAAACAACACCACAAAACACTTCAAAGAATGGTACTACGTCTTAACTGACGCCAGCTTGAAACAAGATTATGAAAAATATGGGAAAACTTTAACTAGAACTGAAGTGAAAGAAAAAATGAGAAGTTATTTTAATTTATAACACAGAAATTACAGGTTTACAGATATGCATTGAACATAGCTACATGCTTCTTATTATCTCAATTGTAGAATCTTTAAACCTCTTTCTTCACCTCCTTTCGCTTTTGACTCGTTTTTTTCTTATTCCGGCTCAGGGCTTCTCGGCTTAAACCTTTCCCCCTATCGGGTCGCCTTCGGCTAAAGGATTTAATGCCTCCAAACCCTGCAAGACGCCTTCATGAAAAAAACTCGTTTTTTCAAAAGCTTAGGAGGTGGTCAAAAAATGAGTTTACATCATTATCA
>Ga0180009_10001543_pt1 | contig 28143 bp, 30 predicted proteins | sample OS_PC_MetaG_FD_123537 | JGI IMG/M metagenome (GOLD analysis project Ga0180009, IMG submission 123537) | Groundwater microbial communities from the Aspo Hard Rock Laboratory (HRL) deep subsurface site, Sweden - OS_PC_MetaG | ecosystem: Environmental > Aquatic > Deep subsurface > Groundwater... | reverse complement strand
CCGGGGCAATAGATGATTGGCGCAGCCCGGAGGGCAGCATCGAGATGACCATTGCCAGCGACATGTCGCAGTGGCACCAGAAAACCATGCGGATGCAGTCATCATCCTGCTCCTGGCGGGTGTTCAAGGGCGCGGAATGCGGATACTCAGGCATCGAGACCAGGTGCGACCGCTCCTATGCCCGCTGTGCCGCCCTGGGCAACAGTGCCAACTTCGGCGGCGAGCGGTGGCTGCCGAGCATCGAGGATGCGAATATCTGGTGGGGTCAGGCTCCGGAGGTTTCCGCATGAGCCTTGCCGAGATCAGCAGAAAATTCATCGGCATGCCGTACCGGCTCGGGGTGGTGGATTGTTTCAGCTCCATCCTGCTCTACATGGAGGAACGCGGGGCAACGATCCCGGCCGAATTCATGGGTGTGAGCCGCGCTGATTACGCGGCCATGTTTCAGTCCAACCCCGAGGAGGCCAAGGCGTTGATGGTGCGGTTCATGGACTCCATGTTTCCATCCGTGGAGCCTCCCTTCGCCTTTGCCGGCGACATCCTGCTGCTGCGGCTGGTCAGATCGGACAAACCCGCTTTCCTGGGTATCGACGGCGGCAACGGCAACATCATCGCCGCCGCGGAATCTCGCGGGATCTGCGTGCTGCATCTCAAAAACTACACCATCGAGAGGGCGTGGCGATGCCGGCAGCACTCCCTTTAATCGCCGCTGTTGGCGCGGCATCATTTGAGCTTGGCGCCATTGCCACGGCCCTGGTCATCGGCGGGGCCTCGGTGGTCGGCGGCATGCTGCAAAAATCCATGGCGAAAACCCCGTCGATGACACTGGGCAACACCGTGGAGCGCGGCGGCTTCAAGATCACCACCCGCTCTTCCCAGGAGCCGCACCGGGTAATCTACGGCACATATAAAATGGCGGGCAACGAGGTGTTTGTCGAGGCCACCGGCGCGGACAACAAGGATCTCTGGCTGGTGCATAACTTTGCCGAGGGCGAGATCGAGGGCGTTGTTTCGGTTGCCGGCGTTCCCCAGGTATTTCTGGATGACCGACTGTACAACACATACGGAGGCAAGGCATCGTTCTGGTTTCATACAGGCACCGCTTCGCAGACCGTGGACGCCACCCTGCAGGCGGCGGTGCCGAAGTGGACCGACAACAAGCGCTATTGCGCATACGGGGTGTTCAAGCTCTCCTACGACCGCGACTATTTCACCAGCAAGCCGCTGATCACCCTGATGCTCAAGGGGCGCAAGCTCTACGACTTCCGCACCGGGCTTACCGCCTGGAGCGACAATCCGGTGCTCTGCGCATACGACTGGTTCACCTCCACCCGTTACGGCCTGGGCGTTAATCCCGCCCTGATCGACCTGCCGTCCTGGATAAGCGCGGCGAACTATTGCGACACCAAGGGCTGGCGCCTCAATATGGTCATCGCCGACAGGGCAAAGTCTTTCGATATTCTTGAGGATATCATCCGCCATTTCCGGGGCGAGATCATCTGGTCCGGAAATGGCAAGTATGCCATGCGCTATGCGGATCTCAACTATGAGGCCGTGGCCAAGATCATCACCGATGATCATATCGTGCAGAACAGCGACGGCAAGGCGGCGATCACCATTTCCCAGCCGTCCATGTTCGGCAAGGCCTCCGGCCTGGTGGTGAAATTCGTTGACGCCGAAAAGGGCTACACGGTGGACGACCTGCCCATCGGCGACAGCCTGGGCGTGGTGAACGAGCTTTCCCTGCTCGGCAGCACCGACAAGGCCCATGTGGGCGAGATCGCCAACTACAACCTGGAACGGATGCAGCTCGACCGGGCCATCAGCGGATCGTTCCGTGATGATTGCCTCGGCCTTGAGCCGCATGACCTGGTTGATTTTTCCTGCTCCGCGCGATCAATCGCCAACCAGTTGCTGCGGGTGCAGCAGAAAGACCGCGCGCCCGACGGCTCGGTGGCCCTGGTGTTTGCCTACGAGACCATATCCCTTTACAACCAGACCTACGATGTAGACGTCGAACCGCCCTACACCTGCACCCTGCCCGACCGTTCCGCCGCGCCGCCCGAGGTGGGCAATATCCAGGTCACGGAGGAGAACTACAATTTCCGGCTGCGCACCTTCACCCGGCTCAATGTCTCCTACGTTATCCCGTCGGACTACCCATGGTTCGACAAGGTGGAGGTCTGGATCTCGCTGGATGGCGGGATCAGCTATACCCACCAGTTCGACTCCACCAGTTCCGGGTTTACCCTCGATCCGGTGGAAGAAGGGACCACCTATTTCATCCGGCTGGTAACCGTGTCCATCCACAAGAAACGGATCGACATCAACCTGGCCCCCGTGGTGAGCCGAACCGTGCAGGGCCGCAACGATGCGCCGGTATCGCTGGGCAGCCTGGAGTGCATCGTGGGCGAGAATTCTTCCATCAGGGCGTATTCCGCCCGGGTGAACGACCCGGATGTGGATCTGTACGAGTTCCGGCTGGGGTTGTCCTGGTCCAGCGGCATATTCCTGGGCGCTCTGGATTCTCCAAACCTGCCGCTGCCCGGCGTAAAGCCCGGCACCTTCACGCTGTTTGCCAATACCAGATCGAGCAACGGCCTGTACGGCGACACCCCGCGCTCCGCCTATGTGACCCTGGCCGATCCGCCGGACCACTGGACCGTGCAGGCCGCCGTGGCGGACAACTACACCACCGGAACCTTCACCAACGCCGAGATGGTGCTCTACGCCACAGAGAACTACCTGAAATGCTCGCACACCGGCGGGGCGCTCACCGGCAGCTACAAGTCGGCGGTGATCGACCGGGGCGCCTCGGGCCGTTACCTCGCCTATATTCTGGCCGACATGGTGGTCACCGGCGAGGGCCAGCGCTGGGCCGATGTTATCCCATCCGGCACCACCTGGGCGCAGATGGTGATCAGCCGGAAATGGCGGGAGATTTTCCAGCCACTGGCCGCGCCATCGGTGAAGATGAAGCTGCGGTACGGCGACACCAACCCGCCCACCAACGTGGTGGAGCGCATGGAGATCCTCTCCGCCATCGTGCAGGGAAGATACTTCCAGGTGGAGATCGAGATCACCGACCCCACCCTCACCGTGAATGCCCTGGTGGAGAATTTCACCCTTAAACTTTGCCAGTAGGAGACATCCATGGCGCAGAACTTTACAGATGACGTTTTTGACCCGAACCACGACGGGCAGACGGATTTACTGAATATCGAGAACAACTTCGCCGCGCTCAAGTCGCAGTTCGGAGGACTGACCGCGCCGGCAAATCCGGTTGCAGGTATGGCATGGGTTGATACCACCGCGCATATTCTCAAGATCCGAAACGAGGCGAACAGTGCCTGGTTGTCGATCTTTGACCTGGCGACCGGCAAGCCGGTCGGGGTGAGCACCGATGCGGATACCGTGGACGGGTTTCATGCTTCGCAAAGTGCGGTAGCGAACTATGTGGCGGTGCGGGATGCTTCCGGGAATTTGCCGGGGAATGTGTTGGGTAATGCAGCTACGGCGACAACGGCGACAACTGCCACAACTGTGAGTGCCGCCAGTATCAGCCAGAGCAAGCTGAAAACAGCCACCGGGGCGGTGAGTGTAACCGGCAACGGCAATTTAACATTGCCGGGCGGGGAATATGGGTTTTACCCACAGGTAAGGGCGGTGGACTCCTCTATTGACTCACAAATTGCAAAGGTGGCAACCTCAACGTCTTATGTGACAAATATTTTTATAATAGTACCGTCAAACCAGGGACACGCCCAACAAAGATATATCCAGGCCTCCCCCCCCTACGACCTTGGAGATGGAGGGATCGCCCTTTTTATTTTTGCATTGGTAGACAAAAACGGCGCAGTCAAGGCCATGTACTCCGCCCCGGAAGCACCTTGGCACAACAACGGCCCCACCTCCATCCGACCGGATATCTATACCGAGGACGGTCGCAGATTCAAGCGGGTGCGAAAAAACCTTTCCACGGAAATGCTGCTGCAAAATCCTCGACTTGAAACCCATCGCATGCAGGAAATCACCCAGGAGATAAAGCAGGCGGATATGGGGCTGATCCCGCATCCATTCATGGGCAACGACCTCACCGGACTCACCGTGGTGCTGATCGACCCTGTGTCCGACCATACCTGGCGGGCTGCTGAATTGTTCGGGGATGACAACCACTTCGAGCACCACGATTTGTACTATAAAAACAAGCTCACAATCGACAACGCCCCGTTGAGCCGCAAGGGGCCTCCGGGTGTGCAGGTTTCGGGGGTGCGGTGGAAAAACAGCGGTGCCGGCAGATGAAAGCGCACCTTATCGAGGACATAATCCACGCGGTCGGCACCGGCGACACCGAAATCGGTGCCCTGCCTCCTGGAGTCGGGGTGGAGCGGTTGCGCTGGGACGGCGCCACGCTGATCGACCTGGCAGCGGTCACGCAGATCCATGTGCGCCACATCTCCGGCACTCATTTCGAGCTGCATGCCGTGGCCGTGGCAGGCAGCCGGCCGGTGGCCATGACCTGGGCGGACAGGAGAAACCTTGTCGTGGTCGATGGGCTGATCCGGCTGAAAACAGCGGAGGAGCTATATGCCGATTACGTGGCGGACTACAACGGCAAGCTCAAGGCCGGGTTGCGGCAGGGACTGTGCAAATGCATCGGCGACGGCGGCGATCAGGTGGCGGACATCAACAAGATGATCTACCTGCTCACCGAAGCAGTGTGCGGAGACCCGCTCGCCACCGCCGCCCTGCAGGAGCTGGTCGTGGAAATGCGCGGCACGTACTCGATAGACATCAGCAAGGCGAAGCTCACGGAAAACGCCGTGGCGCTGAAAGCCCTGGTGCCTGATTATTATGCGGCAAAACTCTGAGGAACGCAGCCATGAACAACTGCTCTTTCTTCCCGGATCTCACGGCAAAAATATCCGACTGCTGCGCCCAGCACGATGAAGATTACGGCCGATACGGCACGGTATCCCGCCGGGAGGCGGACAGGTTTCTGCGGGAATGCGTGACCGCTGCCGGGCATCCGGTTGCGGCATGGATGATGTGGTGCGGGGTGAGGCTGGCAGGCTGGTGGTTTTGGAAGGAAAAGCAGGCCAACGAAACGGAGGGCTGAAAAATGTACTGGCTTGAGGCGATAGGTTTCACACTCACCGGCGTGTTGATTGGTATTTTGTGCATGTGCTACATCGGAGGGGGGACAAATCGATGAACATTTACGGCCCGATCATAAACAGCAACATTATCACCATTGCGCAGGGCAGCACGTACCGCGGCACAGTGACCGCGACGGAAACAGTGGGTGGAGCCCCGCTTGACCTGACAGGCTACACCGTGCGCTCGCAGCTCCGCAAGGTGTCCGGAGAGCTGGTCGGGGAGTTTGCCTGTGTAATCTCCGCACCCGCTGCCGGGATCGTCACCCGGACCATGGATAAAGCCGTCACCGGCGGGCTGACCCCGGCCACGATCGTGACCCATGTCTGGGGCCTGGAACTCACCGCCCCTGACGGATCGGTTTTGCCAGAGATCCAGGGCGGCGCCATGGTTGTGCGAGAGGTGGTCACATGAGCGACATCACGGTTGTTATTTCTCCTGTTCAGCCGTTGACGGTGGTTCTCGGCGAGGGGTCCACCCCGGCATCCATTATCGCCCTGGCAAACGCCGAGGCCGCAGCGGCCAGCGCCCTGCAAACAACGGCAGACAAAGCGCAGACCGGGCAGGATGTGATCGCCGCAGGTCTGGCCGAGGAGGGGGCTGCAGCGGCAAGGGCGGCTGCCGAGGCCATCGCAGCCAACCTCGCCGCGGTGAATGGGCCAGCTACGGAAACCCTTACCGTGGCCCAGGTAACAGGCACCATCCTGGATAACATCGGGCAGAGCGCACCGGCGGATTTGCAACTGCCGCCAGCGGCTGCCGGGATGAACTTTCTGATGATCGCCGGGGCGGCAGGGAGCAATGCGTGGAGGCTGAGGGCCAATGCCGCAAACACGTTTTACCTCAACGGCGTGGCCGGTGCGCTCAACGGGTATGTCGGGATCTCGGCTCCGACCGTGGGAGCATACCTGTCAGTTTTCGCATTTAAAACAGGGCCCTCTACCTACGAGTGGATGGCCGTAATCGGCAACGGGAGCTGGGTGGCAAGCTGATGTTTACCAGAGCATTCAACGCAACCATAGGGCGAGCAGACGGCCGGAGGATGATCCTCCCGCTGGCCACCGACATCGAGATGGTGCGCGGAGTCGGCCCTCACACGTTCACCCGTGCCTCCAGTCAGTACATGAATGATTTTGAAGGCCGGTTGCGGAAGGCGTTGAGCGGGAAGGCTGGGTTTCCTGGGATGCGGTTGGTGGAGAATTTGCTGACTGCTCCGAATGATTTTAGTAATGCGGCTTGGGTTAAGACAGGCTCTTGCACGGTAAGCGGCACGGATACAGTAAACCTGCCTGCAGTTGGGGACTCCATCTATCAAACGCATAGTAAGACAATATCAGAAGGAGAAAAATACTCCGGCGCCGTGATGTTGTCTGGGAGCGGGACGGTCTCTATTCGGATCAGTCGTATCACGGGAGGAGTGTATCAGGGTAACGACAGGCGCGTTGCCCTCTCGGCTACTCCGAAAAGATACTCTGTACAGCATCAATTTGTAGCTGGCCCGACAGTTATAGCTATTACCATTATGAGGGTGGATGCCGGTGACACGGCCACTCAAGTAACTGCTTCAAAAGCTCAACTTGAAAACGTCACAAACCAGTCAAACCAAAACCCCTCTGAGTTTCCGCTTGATGGTCAATCGCAATGGTTCGACTACCTCAACCCCAACACTGTCGATGCTAATGGGGTTGTAACCGACTCCGGCGTGAGGACGAAGATCACTGGCGGGAAGGGTGGGCTGTTAGAGCCGCTTAGCACGAACAAGTTTACAGGTTATGGTGTGCCGAGGGCTGATGCGCTTGGGAGTGAGTTGATTGTTAATGCGGCGGATAGAGAGTTTAGCAGCGATACAGGATTTTGGTCAAAAACAGCTGGTAGTACAATTTCTGGTGGGGCCTTAAATATCATCTCTGATGGAACCCTTGAAGTAGCTCATTGTCCTCCTGCGATTACTGCCGGAAAGTTTTATACGTTGACATTTACCGCAACTGTCAACAGCGGCACTGCTGCGGTAGCCGATGCGTTAGGGTCCACTTTTTACTACACAATCATAAATGGGAGTAATAGTCTCACCTTCCTATCAAAAAACAATAATTGGCAGTTTAAGCGAGTAACAGCCTGTAACGTATCCATCGACAACGTATCCTGTAAAGAAGCAATCGACTACGTTGGCACCAAAGCATACCACGATGGAACAGCTTTTCAGAACCCCATAACCGGCATGACGCTTTCGGGTGACGTTGCCGCAGTCCTCTCCATCGTCACCGATCAGGCTGCTATCGAGGCAGCAGGGCTGGCGAAGCAGACGAATGGGTGGAAGTTGTATGACTTGGATAATCCAGGAGCAGCAACAGCGTGGGTAACAGGTTCTGGAGCGGTCGGCAATTTAAATCCACATGCACTAAGTGTAATTGGGAAAGTTGTTTCTGGTAGTGGTCTTTTAACTCTTTCTGGCCTAGTACCATTCGGATTTACGAATACATCTTTAGCTGTAATAAAGAAGGAAAATGCTACTCCGCTCACAACCGGAGGACTATGGAGTATAGGTGTTTCCGCAGGCTGTAAAATAAGATTCCTCGCCCCTCAACTCGAAGAACAGCCCTACGCCACCAGCATCATGCCGACCCTCGGAGCCGCTGCTACTCGGGCAGCAACCGTTTCAACTGTACCAAGGGCCGGGAATCTGCCTGCAACTGGTCTCCGTCGCATAGTTTTGCAATGGACTTCATGGGGATCAGTAACCGGCACAACTCAGTGCCTGTGGTCGAGCTATGTAGATGCCAGCAACTACGTGGCTCTGTGGGCGAACAACGCGATTGTTTACGGTGAGAAACGTGTTGCTGGGGTGAGCGAGTTTGTGACCTTTGTGCTGACTCCCACGCTGATGCAGACCTATGAGATTGACTTTGGCTTCTGGCCTGACAACACCATGTTCTTGAAAGTTGATGGGGTGAGTGCTGGGAGTGGGTTAGGGAGCGAGTTGATGTCATCTGCCCAACAGCAGTTTGATAGTGGCTGGATTCCTAATGATGCATCAGCAGTTATGACGGGTGGCAAAGGTGTCTATACGAATGCTCTAGCAACCAAGGGGCTTTACTTGCCTGCAATAAGCACAATTGGTCGTGTTTATAAGCTAGGTATCACGATTGATTCTATTACAGCTGGTGGAATAGCTCTACGTCCAGGGGTTGGAGAGCAAGGACCCACGTACACTATTCCCGGCACTTATAGTGCGGTTCTTTTCGCACTATCAGACTCAAATATGAGGATTTACACAGAGGGCGCTTCTACTACAGCCGTGATAGATAACGGCTCCATCCGAGAAGTCTACAACAACTCCACCACCCTTGCCCCTGTGCTCGGATCGCTTATAACACATGGCTCGATCAACGGGACGAAGCATTGCTTTGGGCAGTTAAAAAACATCAATACGGACAGATAGAGGGCGAGGCATGGAAATACTAAAAGACATCAATTTCGTGCAGGCACTCATTGCTGCCTTGTTGCTGTATGTGGGCTGGACGCTGCGCAGGGCCTTGAACAAGTTCGAGGGCAGCATCAAGGATCTGTACGAGAAATACGGGGCGGCCAATGCCAGGCTGACGCGGGTGGAGACCGTCCACGACATCAAGGGCTGCGACAACCTGGGGAAAAAACATGATTAAACTCCTCATCGACAAAAAACGCTGCGTCACCTGCGGCAACTGCGAGGCATGGCTGCCTGGCCTTATGGCCCATGTGCCCAGAGGATTCATGGCCGTGGAGTCCGCAGACACGGAAACAATCCGGCAGGCGATTGATTCCTGCCCGCTGGATGCGCTGACAATGGAGGCGACCAATGAAGCTTGATCGGGACTGGAAAAAAATCATCAAGAAGGCGTGGTCTTTCCGGCTTATGGTTCTTGCCGGTCTCTTGTCTACCGGAGAGTTTATCTTACCTGTATTCAGCGAGACAATTCCGCGCTGGCCATTCGCAATTCTTAGTTTTCTGGTAATCACCGGGGCAATGGCCGCAAGACTGGTGGCGCAAAAGGACTTCAACCAATGAAACGAATGACCATCGCATCCCTTTCCCTTTCTGCCGTCGCTCTTGTTGGGCTGGTTATGTCCGAGGGATATAGCGACAGGGCTATTATTCCTGTGCCAGGCGATGTTCCTACAATCGGGTTTGGCACCACGCAAGGCGTGAAGATGGGGGATAAGACAACCCCCCAGAAGGCCCTTGGCCGCGCCCTTAAAGACGTGCAGAAGTTCGAGGGCGCGGTGAAGAAATGCGTAACCGTCCCGCTACACCAATATGAATATGACGCATATATCCAGCTTTCATACAACATTGGCGAGAACGCTTTTTGCGGATCGACACTGGTAAAGAAGGCAAACGCAGGAGACTATTCAGGGGCCTGCCGTGAGATTTTGAGATGGGATAAGTTCAAGGGTAAGGCGCTGCCTGGACTGACAAAGCGGAGGTTGGAAGAATACAACCAGTGCATGGGGGGAGTTCAAGATGCAAGCATGGGCCATTAAGGCAGGCGCCGCAGTTCTTCTGGTTGCGCTCCTGGTCGCGGGCTATTCATTCTGGGCAAATCATCAGCAGGGGATAGGCGAGGCCAGGGCAACTGCCGCATACAATAAGGCTATTGATGACCAAAAGCTGACTGCCGCTGCAACTCTGGCCCTGGAAACAGCAAAAACAGTTGCTATTGAAAAGCGACTGCAGGATCTCAAAAACCGTCAGGAGGTAAAGGATGCCAATAACAAAAAAATCACCGCTGCCCTCACGGCTCGCCTGCACGATCTTACTGATCCTCATGGCCGGTTGCGCGACCCACACGCCGATGCAGAATGTGGGAGCCGTAGTGGTGGCACCAACGATTCAAATGCAGCCGGTCCCGGCAATAGTCCAGACCACGGAACCGAAGCCACCGGGATACTTTCAGCAGAGCTTAGTGGATTACTTCAACGCCTCACAATAGAGGCGGACGAAATCAACAATGCCTATATCTCCTGCCGGGCTGATGCCGAGGCTGTGAGGACACAATGACAACCCTCAAGATCCCGCCCAATGACCACCTCCGCGATGCAGTCGTGCATGCCCACACGGACATGACGGTGGGCATCAGGATGCTGCGCAAGTGGCGCTGGATCGCGGCATGGAGGAAACTGCAGCAGGGATATGATCGCCTGGGCAAGGCGCTGGATACAGGGAGGCCGGAAGCATGAGCGACAAATGGGGAAAACCATGCGGCGATGAGGAGGGCACGGACGATGAGTGACGATGCCGACCGTGCCTCCGAGTACGAGACAATGGAGCGAGCCCACGCGATCACCCAGGCCGCCAGAAGCATGGCCAAGCGCAGCGCGGTATCGCTCACCCACTGCCTGGAGTGCGGGGAGAAGATCCCGGACAAACGCAGGCAGGCAGAGCCCGGGTGTGAGCTGTGCGTGCAGTGCAAGGCGGGGATGGAGAAAAAAGGTGGTTTTTGGGTGTAGAAGAAATTTTCACCAACCTCTCCGCCACCTTTTTGCCGTTGCCGAAACAGCAATGATAAGGCCAATGACAAAAAAGAGCTCGATTGAGATTTTAAACCAGGAGCTGTTCCACAAAAATTCCTGCTGCACCTCTGGAAAATAAAATTGAGAAGGCTCGCCGAAGAGTTTCTTGGTGCGGCCACCACCGTTCATATTGTACGCGAGACTTTCAAGCGCCACCTGCGCCCACACCGGCCATATAACAACAGCAGAGAACCAAGAAAGCACTCCCCATGAAAACCAAAGAGAATACTGAATAGATAAAACATTTATCTGGACGTAAACAATTGCGAGCAGCGCAAAAAAAGAATAGATGACCGTTCCTGCCATGGCAAGCTTACCGGCTCCAAGCCACCTGAACACAAAGCCGGAAACAATCACCACCATTGCAACGAAAAAAAACGCCTTTAATGTGTCGTTCGCCCGAGCCATATTCCCCCCTTTGTTTTCCCGCCAATCTTCGTTACCGTTTTTTTACCGTTTACTTGTCACATTTTACCATTATTTTACCATTTTTTACCATTGAAACCCGCACCGAAAACCCCAAAAAGAAAAAGGGAAACCAAGCATAATAGCCTGATTTCCCTATATTTCTCACTTGGTGACCCCTACGGGACTCGAACCCGTGTTACCGGCGTGAGAGGCCAGCGTCCTAGACCGCTAGACGAAGGGGCCATGTTGTGCGCCATTTTTTAAATGATGGGAGGGTTTTTGTCAATCTTTTATTCCTCCTCCCTGCTCAGTCAGCAAGGGGAAAACTCGCAACCACCTTGTTTCAAACCATAAATTTCCTGCCTGCTTCTTCCGCACGCGCCAGAGTGGCGGAGTCCTTTGCCATTTCCCCCCGGCCATCCATGCCCTTGACCAGAAATTCCCCTCCGTAACTCATGCCCATGGCGTCGAAACCATATTTGGCAGTAAGGATCGCTCCCTCGAAAACCCTTTCCCCATGCGTGGCGGACACCGCTACCAGAAAACCCTTGCGGGTGGGATCTTTGCGCCACTCGCCTTTTTCGGTCAACAACCGCTTCCTGTTCCACAGGGCCTGGCAACGATCGACAAATGCCTTGGCCTGGGCGGTAATCCCGTAAAAATATATGGGCGAAGCCAGAATCACCCGTTGCGAGGCGAGAATTTTCGGATACAACTCCTGCATGTCGTCTTCCAGGACGCATTCACCGGCTTTGTCGCAGCCGCCGCAGCCGATGCAGGGCTGAATGCGAAGATCATACAGGCGAATCAGTTCAATCTCGCCGCCTGCCGCCTCAACCCCTTTTAAAACAGCACGAAGCAAGGTCTCGCTGTTTCCTTTTTTTCGCGGACTCCCGCTCAAGGCCAGAACCTTCATCTTATTTCTCCATCTTTCCGGAATCATCAGGAGGTGACGGCAATCTGTTATAAAACAGAACTTCATCCCGCAACGCCCTGGCTGTTTCATTATTTAAAAATCTGGCTGCGCAACGCCAGCGCCAGTTCCCCTGGGAAGTGCCGGGAATATTCATCCGACAATCGCTGCCAAATCCCAGAACATCCTGAAGCGGCACAATAACCAGCTCGGCGACCGAACCATAGGCCATGCGGATAAAATCCCAATGAATGGGGCTGCCCTGCTGACTGTGGGCATAACGCAAAGCCTTATTTTTACTGGTTAGCATGACCGTATCGCTGAAGTACCAGCCCAAGGTGGTATCGTTGTCATGGGTGCCGGTATAGACAACGCAGTTTGTCGTTGTGTAGTTATGGGGCAGATAGGCGTTGTGCTCGTCTGAGTCAAAAGCAAACTGCAACACCTTCATCCCGGGAAAGCCAAGCGTGTCGCGCAACAGCTCCACCTCCGGGGTGATAACCCCCAGATCTTCCGCGATTATCGGCAACTCACCCAGATGCTTTTGAATCTCGGCAAAAAATGCCAACCCAGGCCCCTTGACCCATTTTCCATTGATTGCGGTCTCTTCCGTTGCCGGAATCTGCCAGTATGCTTCAAACCCGCGAAAATGATCAATGCGGACCACATCCACCGTCTTGCAGATATGAAGAAACCGCTTCCCCCACCAATCAAGCAGGGCTTCATTCATTTTCCCGCCGTCACCATACCACTTGAAAAGAGGGTTTCCCCAGCGCTGGCCGGTGTCGCTGAAATAATCCGGCGGCACGCCTGCCACATGGGTTGGCTGCCCGCTTTTTGGATCAAGAAGAAAGCATTCCTGATTTGCCCAGACATCGGCGCTGTCCAGAGCGACATAGATGGGAATATCACCGATGATTTTTACGCCGTGACTATGAGCGTAATCCCGCACAATCTGCCATTGGGCAAAAAAACAAAACTGGACAAACTTATGGAAAAGGATGCGCTCCGACAAGGTTTCACGCAGCTTGGCAAGCGTGTCAGGATTCCGGCGGGCAATGTCCTCCGGCCACGAAAACCACGGGCTTGAATTAAATTTTTCCCGCAACGCCATGAAAAGCGCATAGTCCTCAAGCCAATCCATCTTCCGACAAAACCCTGTAAACGCAGCCGTCTCTTCAACCGCACGAAAACGCAGGAAGGCAAACTCAAGAATTTTCTCCTTGAAAGCAAGGACAGCAGCAAAATCGACCAGATATTCGGAAAAGTCGTGCAGTATTTCCACCTGCTCACGCCGAAGAAATCCAGCACCCACAAGTTGCGCAGGATCGATGAGCAATGGATTGCCACCAAAGGCGGACAGGCTCATGTAAGGAGAATTGTCAAAGATGGAACACACCGGCCCATATGGCAGGATCTGCCAATGGCTCTGTCCGGACGCACGCAGGAAGTCGATGAACTCGAAGGCGGACTTGCCAAGAGTTCCGATACCAAAAGGTCCCGGCAGGGAAGTAAGATGCAGAAGGACGCCGCTGCCTCGCTGGTTGTGCATGATTGCCGCCCTCTCTTTTTATGAATGTCATGGCCTAGGGGGTACATGGCCAAGCAGGAACATCAGCATGTATCATACAGAAAGCCGCTCCCTCTCTCCAATCAAAAAAAACTCATGGCGGGCGCACCAACAGTTGTGCCGGCAATATCTTCAATATCATCAAGCAATTGCCTATCCAGCCGCCACAAGGTATTATAGCAAAAACTTCATCCGATAATAAAGGAGCCCACACCATGACCCTTTCCACCCTTGGCAGTTTTATCGGGGGCATCGGTTTTTTTCTGCTCGGGATGCTGCTCATAACAGAAGGGCTCAAAATTGCCGCGGGCAACACCCTGCGCTCGATCCTGGAACGATCCACCGCGACTCCGCTCAGGGGCATCTTCTCCGGCGCCCTCATCACTTCCCTGGTGCAGTCCTCCAGCGCAGTGACTGTTGCCACCATCGGTTTCGTCAATGCCGGACTCATGAATCTCATGCAGGCCATCACCATCACCTATGGGAGCAATATCGGCACCACCATGACCGGATGGCTGGTCAGCCTGGTCGGTTTTCAATTCGACATCAAAAGCTTTGCCCTGCCCCTCATCGGGTTCGGCATGTTTCTGCGACTCGCCAAGGGCAACAGCCGCTACGGTGCTTTGGGCGAGACCCTTGCCGGTTTCGGCGTATTTTTCACCGGGATCGACCTGCTCAAAACCACCTTTACCACCACAGGAATCGACATGCCGGTTGCAATGCTGGGCAGCGGCGTGGGAAGCCATCTCGCCTTCCTCGCCCTTGGCTTCCTGCTTACCGTGGTCATGCAGTCTTCCAGCGCGGCAATCGCCATCACCCTCACCGCAGCAGCCGGAGGCTTTGTCCCTTTTGACAGCGGCGCCTCCCTGGTCATCGGCGCCAACATCGGTTCGACCTCCACCGCAGCCCTGGCCGCACTGGGCGCTACCCCCAATGCCAAGCGGGTCGCAACGGCCCACGTCATCTTTAATGTGGTAACCGGCGGTGTGGCCCTCCTGCTTCTGCCTTTTCTTCTTCAGGCCCTGATCACCTTCCCGTTGCTCCTGGATGTGCAGACCAACTCCACCATGCTGCTGGCCATGTTTCACTCGGTCTTCAATATTCTCGGGGTCTGCCTGATGTGGCCATTTACCCGAAGCATGGCCAAACTTCTCAAAGGCTGGTTCCGTTCCCATGAAGAAAACGAGGCGCGCCCCCTCTATCTGGACAAAAACATCGCCGCAACCCCGGTGCTGGCCTTCCATGCTCTGGCCAAGGAAATCGAACGGATCGGCATTATTGCCCGCCGAATGGCCAAAGGCGCCATGAGCAGCGAGGGTGGTCCAAGTCTGCAGCTTGAAGCCGACCGCCAGATTCTGCTCAAGCTGGAAATCGAGGTAGGGAATTTCATCAACCTGATCCGGCGGGGCAATCTTCCTGAGGAACTTGACCATGTTCTCCCCAATGCCCTGCGGGTTACCAGTTATTACCGTGAAGTTGCAGACGTATCTCTGCGAATCGCCCAGATGCAGCAGCAAAGCAGGCCGGTGGACAATACCGAACTGGCCCAGGAAATAAGTCTGTATAAACAGCATGTGGTGAAACTGCTGGATGTGGCCGATGTGGCCAAGGAAGACTATGAGGCAGAGGAATGTGCCGACTTGTTCAAGGAAACCGAGGAAATGTACCGGCATCTCAAATCAAGTCTGCTCAAGGCGGGAACCAAGGATTTGCTGCCGGTTGGATTGATGGTCTCTCTCATCGACCTGATGAGCGATGTAAGACGCATTGCCGACCAGATTGAAAAAGCAGCTCGCTATTTGACCACCCTGACCAGAGCCACGCCGGACAAAAAAGAGCCTGTGTCAACTGAAACCGCATCGTGACGGAGGGATATCACCGATACAGCCCGTGGGCGTCTATGTAGTCCGCCACCGCCGCCGGAACACGATCCCGAATGGGCCCGCCCTGCCGGACTGCTTCCCGGATATCGGTGGAAGATACCTTGACCGGCACCATGGTTACAGGATAGATGGATCCTTGGCCGGGTTTCCCCTGCCAGCTGCCCCGCCCCTCATCAAAGGAATAACCGGCGAAATTCGCGGCCACGGTCTGTGCACACGACTGTTGACATTGATCCGGCCGCCCCACCACCACAAAACTGGCATGATCGAGAAGTTCTCCCTTCTCTTTCCAGGTGAAAACTTCGGCAAAGGCGTCCATGCCGATGATAAAAAAAAGGTGAACGTCTTTGCCAAGAATCTGGCCCAGAGTGCGCAGGGTATCAATGCTGTAGGATGGCCCCACGCGTTCCGCCTCCAGACGGGAAACGGAAAAACCGGGCTTGCTCCCAACCGCCAAGTCCAGCATGGCGACCCGGTGATCAAAAGCGGAGATGGAGTAGGTCGGCTTGTGCGGGGGCAAAAAAGCGGGAATAAACAGAAGGCTCGAAAGGGACAACGCCTGCCGGACAGCCTCGGCAACGGCCAGATGGCCGTTATGCACCGGGTCAAAGGTGCCGCCCAGAATGCCCACCCGTTTGCCGAGATTATGCGGAAGTTCCAAGCTGCTCTCTCCGGACTCCTGCTTAAGCGCGGACCTGTCCGTCTCCGTAGACGATGAACTTCCTGGTGGTCAGTTCCTTCAAGCCCATGGGCCCATATGCATGCAGCTTAGTGGTGCTGATACCGATCTCGGCACCGAGGCCGAACTGGCCGCCGTCGGTGAACCGGGTTGAGGCGTTTATCATAACCGCCGAGGCGTCAACCTCGCGCAGAAAGCGCTGCCCATTGGCATAGTTATTGGTGACGATCACCTCGGTATGCTGTGAGCCGTACTGGACAATATGATCCATGGCCGCGTCAAGATCATCAACAATCCGCACCGCCAGAATCAGATCAAGAAACTCCATGCCGAAATCCGCGGGCAGGGCCGCAGTGATCTCCGGCAAAATCGCCTTGGTCTGAGAACAACCTCGAAGCTCGACGCCGGATTTTTTCAACTCGCTCCAGACCTTGGGCAAAAATTTAGCGGCAATATCCTTATGGACCAGCAGACCCTCCAAGGCATTGCACACCCCGGGCCGCTGCACCTTGCCGTTTATCACGATATTCACTCCCATGTCCAGATCCGCGTCCGCATCGACAAAGACATGACACACGCCCTTGTAATGCTTGAGCACCGGGATGCGGGAGTTCTCGGCCACGAAACGAATCAGCCCCTCCCCGCCGCGCGGAATGATCAAGTCGATCTGTTCATCAAGCACGAGCATGGCTGTTACCGCCTCACGGTCCGTGACCGGAATCACCTGAACCGCCGCAGCCTCGATCTTCTCCGCTGCCAGGGACTCCTGCAACACCTTGGCCAGAGCCAGATTGGAATGGATCGCCTCGGAGCCGCCCCGCAGGATAATGGCGTTGCCCGCCTTAAGGCAAAGCGCTGCTGCATCCACGGTTACATTGGGGCGCGACTCGTAGATCATGCCGATAACACCCAGAGGAATACGCATCCGGCCGACGGTGATACCGCTAGGCCGCTTGGCCATCTCATCGATCTCGCCAACCGGATCGGGCAGGGCCGCAACCTCGCGCAAGCCGCCGACCATGCTGTCGATCACCTTGTCGGTGAGGGCGAGCCGGTCGAGCATGGCACTGGACAGCCCCTTTTCCGTACCTGCGGCAAGATCCTTACCGTTTTCCTGCTGGATATACGCCTTCTGAACAAGAAGCGCCTCGGCCATCTTCAGCAAGGCATTATTCTTGGCTACGGTGGAAAGATTGGCCATATTCCGAGACGCCTTTTTAGCCGCCACCGCCATCTGTTTGATCGTTTCCTGGATGGACATCACATACCCCCAGCTGTTGCTGTATAAATTTTACTTGATTGATTCCCGGTAAATGCCCAGCAGTGCCACAGATGCGCGTGTCAATTGTCGGCAGTAGTGCCGACCAAGAGGTCTGCGAAGTTTGCTATTGCACACGAACAGGCCGATGACAAAGCAGATGTGGTGCTGCTTAACCGTTACAGGATTACAAGATTATCGCGGTGGATGACCTCATCGCTATCCTTCGGCCGCTCAAGCACCTGTTCGATCTGGTTGGTCTTCACACCCTTAATCCTATCGATGTCCCCGGAAGCATAGTTGACCAACCCGGCGGCAAGGGGTTCGCCCTTCTCGCTTACGCAATGCACCGGCGCTCCGATGCCAAATTTGCCCCGGACCTCAAGAATTCCGGAAGGAAGCAAACTTTTGCCTCCCTGCAATAATGCCTTGCAGGCACCGCCATCGAGAACCAGAGAGCCTTGCGGCCGCAGGGTATAGGCAATCCAGTGCTTGCGGCTCGCCAATTTTTCTTCCTGGGGCAGAAAAAATGTCCCAACCAAATCCCCGGCAAAAAGCCGGGAGATGGTATCCGACTCACGTCCCGGTCCGATGAAGGAACACCCGCCCCGCGCCGAAACCATCTTGGCGGCCTTGACCTTGCTCCCCATGCCGCCGGTACCCAAGGCGCTCTGTACATTCCCGACCATCCCCTGCACCGTGGCATCGATCTTGGCAACAGTATACACCGGCTTGGCTTCGGGATTGGTAAGCGGGTTGGCAGAAAAGAGACCCGGTACATCGGTCAGGCAGACAAAGATATCCGCTTCGGTGAGATTGGTTACCATGGCGCCCAGAGCGTCATTGTCGCCAAAACGCAGCTCTTCCACGGAAACCGTATCATTCTCGTTGATGATGGGAATCAACCCCCAGTCCAGCAGGGTAAAAAGGGTATTGCGGACATTGAGATAACGGTCCCTGTGCGACAGGGCGTCGTGGGTAAGAAGAACCTGGGCCACCTTCTGGCCCAACTGTTCGAATATCTTTTCATAGGAGCGCATCAGGCTGCTCTGGCCGATGGCAGCGGCAGCCTGCTTTTCCCGCAGAGTCAGAGGACGGTCGCCAAGCGCCATTTTCCGTCGGCCGGCCGCGACCGCGCCGGAACTGACCAGAATCACCTGCCGTCCACTCTGTCGGAGCGCACAGATTTCCCTGGCAAGGTTGTCCAGCACGGGATGATTCAACCCTTCGCCGGTGGTGAGCACGGCGCTGCCCACCTTGATCACAACTCTTTTGGCCCGATCAAGAAACCGGCGCCGCAGCGCCAGGTCTTCGTCATGTTCCATCGCTGTGGTCATCACGCCTCTCTTTCTATCAACATCTCTCCCAACGCTTCCTGCAACTGCTTCAGCCCCTGCCCGGTAAGCGCCGAAATGGCAAGCGGTCTGACTCCTTCCGCTTTGAAAAACATATCCTGCAGAGCAGCAAGCCGTTGCTCGTCTTCCAGCAGATCAATCTTGTTGAGCACCACCAGACGCTGCCGATCCATCAACTCATCGTTATACACGCGCAACTCGTTTTCCAGGGTGCGGTATTCCTGCAAGGGCTGGTCATCACCGGTTGAAGCATCAATGACATGGAGGAGTATCTGGGTGCGTTCAATATGGCGCAAAAACTTATGGCCAAGCCCTGCCCCAGTGTGCGCCCCCTCGATCAGCCCTGGAATGTCCGCAATAATGCAGGAGCCGGAATCGTCAAGATGCATAACTCCAAGCTGCGGTTCAAGGGTGGTAAAGGGATAGTCTGCAACCTTGGGGTTGGCAGCGGATAACTTGGAAAGCAACGTGGATTTCCCGGCATTGGGCAAGCCGATCAGGCCGATGTCCGCCAGCAGCTTCAGCTCGATGCGAAACCAGCGCTCATCGCCTTCCTTGCCCTTGGTGGCAATACGGGGCGCCCGGTTCTGGGCCGAGGCAAAATGGACATTGCCCTTGCCGCCTTCACCGCCACGGGCCGCGAGAAAACTGTCGCCATCGTGCAACAACTCGGCCAGCACTTCACCGGTTTCCGCATCCTTGAGGATGGAACCCTGAGGAACGTACAAAGTAAAGCTTTCCCCCTTGCGGCCATACATTTTCTTGCCACGACCAGGAGTACCATTCTGCGCGAGAAAGTGGGATTTGAAACGAAAATCAAGAAGAGAGGCAAGCTTGCGGGAGGCCTCGATCGTTACCGAGCCCCCATCGCCGCCATCACCCCCGTCGGGGCCGCCTTTGGGAACAAACTTTTCCCGTCGGAAACTCACACATCCATTGCCGCCGTCTCCGGCTTTGACAAAGAACTTTGCTTCATCTATAAACGCCATCGTCGCCGCCAGTATAGGATTTCTGCCGGAGGCTGCTGCGGCACATTACAGTGCTTACGCAGCAGCAGGCACACAGTATGAGGAGACGTTACGAGTGAACACTGCTTACTGCTGACAATCGCCATGAGCAGCAGCGTCACGATGCTGCTTCGTTACAACTCATTACGCCGCTATTTCTACCTTTGCTTCAACCGGGTAGATGCTGACCCTTTTTCTGTTGCGACCGAACTCTTCGTATTTCACAACGCCGTCAATCTTGGCAAAGAGGGTATAATCACGACCCAAGCCAACATTTTTACCAGGGTGGATCACGGTGCCGACCTGGCGCACCAGGATATTACCGGCCCGGACAATTTGTCCGCCGAATCTCTTCACCCCTCGCCGTTGCGAGTTACTGTCACGACCGTTCTTTGAGCTACCGCCCGCTTTCTTATGTGCCACAATAACACCTCGTGTGTTTCAATTCTGATGGTGGTCTACACACGCATCAGTGGTTTTTTCATCTATCAAGACCGTTCCCAACCTGTTTAGGCGGAAATTTCCTTGATCTCAAGGGAGGTAAAAGGCTGACGATGGCCGGTTTTCACACGATACGCCTTACGACGTCTCTTTTTGAAAACCAGAACTTTCTTGGCCTTGTCCTGTTCAACAATACAGGCCATGACTTTAGCACCGCTGAGAACGGGCTGACCAACCTTGACCTCTTCTCCATCGGCAATGAGGAGAACATCGGACAACTCAATGGTATCACCAATATTGCCGGCAAGTTTTTCAACCCGGACACGCTCGCCAGGTGCAACCTGATACTGTTTACCGCCGGTACGAATGATTGCGTACATAATTCCTCCAACAACTGAACTCTTCAAGAGATAAACGGCTGTTGCCAGCCGACTCGGTGAACAATACTTCTTTTAACCCCGCAACAGATGGTCTCTGAGACAACAAAAAACCAGCGGACAAGACCGAAGTGACAACCAAATCTTGCCTGGTGCGTGAAACCGATCTTAATACCATACAGGGCTACATTGTCAAGCAAGAATATCCCATATCCCGGCAAAAACCGTCTCAGGTCCACTCTTTTTTAAACCCTCCCAATAAGCGCTTATTCCTTGCCCCAGAGAATCTCATATTTTTCCATGTGAATATCCCGAACCGGCTCAATAACAATTTGCTTGCCCGTTGAGCCCTGAAGATAATCAATGGTTGCCGCTTCTTCCTTGAGCATCATGGCCGCCACTTTCGGATGCACCTTCAGGCTGACTGTATCGCTCGCCGCCTTTCTGGCCTCACGCTCAAGCTTACGAAAAATCTCATAGCAGATGGTCCGACCCGATTTCAACATGCCATCCCCATGACAGTAAAGGCAGGGCTCACACATCATATGCCGCAGATCCTCGCGGTTGCGTTTCCGGGTCATCTGCACCAGGCCGAATTCGGAAACCCGGAGGATATTGATCCGGCTCTTGTCCTTTTTTGCCGCCTCCTTAAAAGCGGAAAAAACTTCCTCACGGTGGACCTCCTCTTCCATGTCAATGAAGTCCACAATGATGATCCCGCCGATATTACGCAATCTCAGTTGATAAGCGATTTCCTTCACCGCCTCCATATTGGTCTTGAAGATGGTTTCCTCAAGGCCGCTTTTCCCGACATAGCGCCCGGTGTTCACGTCGATAACCGTCAGGGCCTCGGTGGTTTCGATGATGATGTAGCCGCCACAGCGAAGCCAGATCTTTTTATCCAGAGCCCGATTGACATCCATTTCAACGCCATGGGCATCAAACAAGGGAATCTGGCTGTCCGAAAGCTGCACTCGACCATGCAACCGCGGGGCAAAAGTCTCCACAAAATGCTGCACCCGGTTGAATGTTTTCTGGTCATCGACCACAACCTGCTCCACTTCCGGAGAAAAGATATCGCGCACCACCCGGAGAGTAATATCGAGATCCTCATACACCAAACTCGGGACAGGAGCCTTGACTGCAATATCCTGAATTTCCTCCCAGGTATGCATAAGAAACTCCATGTCCGCTTCAAGATCCTCGTTGGTGGCGTTTTCCGCCACGGTCCGCACGATAAAACCGGTGCCGGCCGGGCGCAGGGTTTCTATATCCTGCCGAAGCTGCTTGCGGACTACTTCGTCTTCTATCTTGCGCGAAATCCCGATATGATCGGTCATGGGCATAAAGACCAGATTCCGGCAAGGCAGGGTAATATTACAGGTCAATCGTGCGCCCTTAGTCCCGAGAGGCTCCTTGCAGATCTGAACCAGGATATCCTGCCCTTCTGTGAGCAGATCGCCGATATTCAGGCCCGGAGTGCGCCGACACAGGGAATCCGGGGTTTCGTTGCCGCAACAGCCGCCGCTGCAATCCTCAGACCGGTCGCTTTTTGCCAGACGCTTTTCAAAATCGTCGGTAGTGATATGGACATCATCCACATAGAGAAACCCGGTTCGCTCAAGCCCGATATCCACAAAAGCAGCCTGCATGCCGGAAAGAACCCGGACAACCCGTCCCCGGTAAATGTTACCGACCAGCCCCTTTTCTCGAGGCTGCTCCAGATAAAACTCCACCAGATTACCGTGTTCCACCAAAGCAATCCGGATCTCATAGGGTGTAGCATTGATCAGCAGTTCGGTTGACATGACTCTCACCAGACAAATAAATTAAAAAAATAAAAAAACAACGCACAGGCGGGAAGTGCAGGGATTTTGGCTTTTTCCAGCCGTTATCTTGCGCTTCCACGCCCTGGCGTCACCTTCTTTTAGTCATTGCAAAACCAACAACTTTTCACTCTTCATTTTTCACTCGCAAGGTACGGCTCACTTGCCACCTTCAAAACCCTGCCCAAGCGAATCTCTTCTTCGGGCAAAGCGAAAAGCTTGGCCGCCACCTCAAGGGGTTTGCCGCCCGGTTGCCCGGGTGCGCTGAATAAGGAAATTTCCAGCAACCCCTCGGGGGTCAGCCGCAGGCCTTGCAACAGCGGCCGTAAATCCAGATGTCTTTCCTGCCCCTTGCGCATAACCACCACCGGCAAACTTTCCTGGGCCATCACCCGATCAATATCCTGCTGAGCCGGGAGCTGCGGCAGGCGGATATGGTAGGAGGTGACCACCGTGCCCGCGTGTTCCTTGCCTGCCAGGACTGCACGGCTCACGGAAAGCCCCTCCGGAAGCTGTTTATTCATCGCCGCGACAAACACACCAAGGTCGGAGAGCGGCTCCCAGAGATCGATCAGGACAAACTCGGCCAGGCTTTCTGTACCCAACGGCAAGGCCGGACTGAATGAAACCTTGGGGGTCGGATTGAACCCTTGCGAAAAATTAAGCGGCAACTTGGCCCGACTGAAGGCCCGGAAAAAGACCTGAATCAGCTCAAGATGACTGAGCAGCCTGGCGTTTCCCAACCGCGAATAGATAAGTTTATAGACAAAATGCTGACGGATAACCTGTTTCGCGGAAGAAACATCCGACTGAACCGCTTCATTGCCGGAGATCTCCGATCCGGCCTCTTCGTTTTTACAACGATGGACAACAGGCTTGAGGATTTTCAGATCGCAAACCCCGCATTGCTGACAGCCGTGCACCCGGCAGTCCGGGGTATATTCTTCCCGCAGCGCCTTGTCGTATTCCTCGGCAAAAAAATCATCCCGGACACCAACACCAAGGTGCTGCCAGGGCAAGGGTTCATCCACTTCCCTCCGGCGCAAATAGCTTTCCAGCTCCAGGCCGCACGCTTCAGCCGCATCCTGCCAGCGGCTCAGATCGAAATGCTCGGACCAGGCATCAAGACGCGCCCCTCTCTGCCAGGCTTCTTCAAGCAACCGACCAAGACGTCGATCGCCACGGGAAAAGACGCCTTCCAGAAAACTCATCCGCGGATCATTCCGCTTCAGGGTACAATTTTTACCATACAACCGTTTTTTAATCGCATCCATACGCGCATACCCTTCGGCCATGGAAAGCTGCGGCTCACGCTCAAACACGGTATGGGGCTTGGGAACAAAGGTGGCGGCGCTCACGTTTACCCGGCAGTTGCCTCCCCGCCCGGCCTTCAATACCTTCTGGGCCAGAGCAGGAATCGCAGCCACATCTTCCTCGGTTTCGGTGGGCAACCCGAACATGAAGTACAGCTTGATCAATTTCCAGCCCAACCCATAAGCCGCCTCTGCGGTGGCCATCAGATCTTCCTCGGTAATTCCCTTGTTGATCACCCGGCGCAATCGGTCGCTGCCGGCCTCGGGGGCCAGGGTAAAGCCGGTCTTGCGCACCCGCTTGATCTGCTCCATGATCGCCGGGGTGAGGGTGCCGACCCGTAACGACGGCAGGGACACGGAAACATGTTCTTTGGCAAATCGGTTCATCAAGCGAACCAGAAGGTCGCTCAGACAGGAATAATCGCCGGTGGAAAGCGACAGCAGGGCCAGCTCCTCAAAGCCGCCTTCGGCAATGCCTTTTTCGGCCATGGCAAAGACAGTATCCGGAGTCCGTTCCCGCACCGGCCGATAGATCATACCTGCCTGACAGAAGCGACAGCCCCGGGTGCAGCCCCGGGCAATCTCAAGGCCAAGCCGGTCATGAACAATACGGGTAAGCGGCACCAGAGGCGGCTGCTCAATAGTGGCGCCTTCCAGGTCTGCAAGGATTCTGCGCCGGACCAGTCCTGTACCGGAAAGCACCTGCATCCCGGAAAAATTGCCACCCACATCATAACGCGGCTCAAAAAGAGAAGGAACATACACACCCTCAATCCGGCTGAGCCGCTCCAGAACCGCCTGCCGTGCTTCTCCATTTTCCTTGGCGAGACGAACTGTATCGGCAATCTCCAGAATAGCCTCCTCCCCGTCTCCGAGAAGAATGGCGTCAAAAAAATCAGCCACCGGTTCAGGATGAACCGCGCAGGGCCCGCCTCCGAGCACCAAAGGATGCGCATCGGTGCGGTCCTTACTGCGAAAAGGAATCCCTGCCAGATCAAGCATGGTGAGGATATTGGTGTAGCAGAGCTCATAGGGCAGAGTGATGCCGAGGATATCAAAATCAGACACCGGCTGCTGCGACTCAAGAGAAAAGAGAGGCAACTTCCTGGCACGCAGCAACTCCTCCAGGTCGCGATCAGGAGTATACACCCTTTCGGCCAAGAGATCTTCCCGTCCATTAACAATATGATACAAAATCTGCAAACCCTGATGGGACATGCCGATTTCGTAGATGTCCGGGAAGGCGAGAACCATACGGAGGGAAACAGCGTTCCAGTCCTTCTTTACGACATGCAGCTCATTGCCGCCATACCTGCTGGGTTGCCTTACCTGCGGCAGCAGGGCATCAATCTCGTTATTCATCTGAAAATTCCTATACAAAACCGAGTCGTTATGCTCGGTTGGTCGTTATAGTGTCGGCCTGAACGAAGCAGAAGATATTACTCGTTACTCAACAGGCACCAGTTTGAAGCCGGAAGGCAGTTCCACCCTGAAATCCTCCGCGTTGAAGCTGACATCCAACAGCCAGTCCCCCAGGGTGAGTTCCATGAGCGCGCCGTTATGGTTGACGTGAATGCTGATCAATCCCGGCAAACGACAATTGTCCGGTACGCCTTCAGGGGCTTGCCCATAATCATCGTACCGGACATCGACCAGGATTTGACCATCGGAGTCTGCCACCAAATGCCGGCGGAGCACCTGTTGATCCGGATCAAAGAGCACGTGCCGCCGAAGCGGTTCCACTTCTGAAACCTCAGTGACGTAGGCAAGCTCCAACCAGACTCCATGCCCTTCCGGATCCTCGGCCACGGAAAAAATCCGCAGCCGCTCAGGCGCCAATCTGCCTGAAAGCCAGTAAAACCCATGACGCGGGTCAAATCCCTGCGGGGCATATTTTTTAAAAGCGGCAGCCGTAACCAGCCCCTCATACCCCTTGCCTTCCGGAACTGCGATATACCGAAAAAATGTCCCGTCCGTAACCAGGAACATCAAGGGCTGCCCAAGAGGATTCAGCCCGGTAAATTTTAAAAAAGAGGGGGCCTTGGCTTGAACAAAGCCGGAAATCGTCCCACTGTGCATTAGTGATTTCAGCGAAAGCCGCACCTGGGCATCCAGACAGCAAGAACAATCCAGTTGCCGTGCCATGGTCTCATGGAACAAGGCAACGACTTCCTGCTGGTGCAATTCAGCAAGCGGCCGGGTTACCGGAAGAGTTGCGCAACCGCTGCCCAACAACAGAAAAACAACAAGCCCTCCCAACAGGGCCCGAAGACAACTGCGGTTCATTTGGCGCCGCCGGTATGACCATCCTTTGGTGACAAACCCTCGAGTTTGCGACGGACCCCTTCTTTCTTCTCTTTTTCATCGTATTGTTCGATCGATTTCATATAGGCGTTGCGGGCCTTCTCGATGTCATTGTTCTGCACATACGCATCTCCAAGATGCTCGTAAATTGTCGGATCATCCGGGGACAGCGCCACAGCCAGTTCCAGCTCGCGGACCGCAGCCGGAAAATCCCCCAACCGATAATAAACCCATCCCAGGCTGTCCCGGACAAAACCATCCTTTGGCAGCAGTGCGACAGCCTGCTCTATATACACCTTGGCCTCTTGCAGATTCCGCCCTTCATCGGCCCAGGTATAGCCAACATAGTTCAAAGCGCGTGCATGTTTCGGCTCCCGCTTCAGGACCTCTTCCATCTGGAGCATGGACCCGGCCACATCGTCCATTTTGTGGAGCACCAGAGCATATTCGTAATGCACCTCGACATTGTCCGGAAAATCGGCAAAGGCCTGGGTGAACACCCCGTGGGCCTTATCGTTTTTATCCTGACCGGCATAGAGCATTGCCAGTCCCACATAAAAATTAAGCCGTCGGTGCTGTTTGTCGGCCATGGCCTGGCGCAGGATTTTTTCCGCCCCGGAAAAATCCTTTTCCTCCTGCATGATTCTGGCCAGCATGAGAACCGATTCTTCGTAAGCCGGGCTGGTCGGCCGCACCTGCAGAAGAAGCTTTTTGGTGGCAGCAAGATCGCCCTGCTGATAATAAGCCAGAATCAACAACGCTCTGGCAGCATCTGACTGCGGGTTTTTCTTGAGGATTGCATTCAACCGCATGACAGCATCCAAACGCCTCCCGGCATCGAGAAGAATCCGGCTGATGGCAATTTCTACCTTCTCCGGATTGGCCGACACATCTCGCAGCTTTTCCATCTCCTGCAGCGCCTTATCTACCTCACCCTGTCTGAAATAGAGGTTGGCCAGGAAACTCCGTGCCCTCTCATCGGAAGGGTCTTCTGCGATAATCCGCCCATAGATGGCAACGGCTTCAGGATAACGCTTCTCCTGCTCATACAGTTCCGCCGCTTCATAGGCCAGCATCGTCGACCAGTTGAGGGTCAGAGCCTTGTCAAAAGCCTCCGCCGCCTTGTCGAAAAGGCGCATTTCCTGATAAAGTTTCGCCAGATAATAAAATCCGGCATAGGAATCCGGATTGAGTTCCGCCAATTTTTCCAGAACCTGCCGGGCCTTTTCGTAATCATGCAAACGAGCATACAACCCGCCCAGCAGCAGACGGACATTAAAATTTTTCGGATCATCGACCAGGATTGCCTGATATATCTCGGCGGCCTCCCCGTAACGCTCCATAATGCTGTAAAGATTGGCAAGAAGCGCCCGTGATTCCGGATTTTTCGGATCCAGTTCGATGAGCTTGTTCACCCATTCAACGGCTTGTTCCTTTTCCCCGGTTTTAACCAGAAGCGTGGCCAGGGAACGCATGACGTGCCCTGCCATCCGGTCGCAGACCAACGCCTGCTTGTAGGCGTAGATGGCCTCATCGTAATACCCTTCAATCTCGGCCGACTTGCCCCAAAGGAAATTGAAATAGGAACAGCCTCTGTCCACCGCCTCTTCATAGGGCTCAATCTCGGCCGCAAAAGGCGGCTGCCCGGGAACCCCCTGAATGGCCGGGACGCACGACAGGCAACAAAGGGCCAACCCACCGGCAATCAACAGACGCTTCAGCATACAGTATCTCCCCTTATCCCCAAGACCCTGGCCCAATCCATGATTTTCCCGAACAACTGTAATATTTCACAAAAACAATTATATTTCCGGCTCAAAAAGCTCGGCCACGTTTTTCATAACCAGACCATGCACGGTTTCGGCATTCCCGGTTCCATCAATACGGCGGATGCATGAGCCCTTGAGGTCGGCAAATATACCGGCCACCTTGGCCAATGTCTCTTCCTGCTCAAAATCATTCAAGGTCTCGCCCCGAAGCTTCTGTACCCGGTGGACCCCAAGAGAAACAGGCGCCTCCAGCATAATAACCATATCCGGCACCGGCGCAAACAATTCATTTGCCGCAATGATTTTTAGCGGATCATGGCCTGCCGCACCTTG
>Ga0180009_10001542_pt1 | contig 28144 bp, 26 predicted proteins | sample OS_PC_MetaG_FD_123537 | JGI IMG/M metagenome (GOLD analysis project Ga0180009, IMG submission 123537) | Groundwater microbial communities from the Aspo Hard Rock Laboratory (HRL) deep subsurface site, Sweden - OS_PC_MetaG | ecosystem: Environmental > Aquatic > Deep subsurface > Groundwater... | reverse complement strand
CTACATGCCTTAAATAACTAGCAATGGCCCCAATAGGGTTGTTTGTATTCTTAAACCGCGTTAATTGAGGATGATTCTTGTATCCCATAGTATTACCTTTTAAAACATTCTGGGCCAACAGGCCTTCTCTCCAGAGCGCAACCAAACCCTTTGCATCTAAATAACACGGATGTATTGACCAAAGTCTCATGTTTATCTCTTAGCAACAGAACGGGCCGCGAGATGAGCTGCACCCCCGACTTGGGGAAAATGATGACAGCCCCTTTGCGGTCTTTTTTATCGCTTCTTTTAAAGATTTGTGACTGGGTGTTTGTCCTTTGGGTTTTAGGTCATCATTTTGCCCAATCAAGGGGGCAAGCAAAGCGCAGTCCCGCCGAAGGCGGGATGTCAGCTCCTTTGAGTTGATAGCCGGCGCTGCGCGCCGAGTATCTTACTCAATGGCTCATCTCGCGGCCCGATAGCGCGGCGCGCAGCGCCGCGCTATCGTCAAAGCTCAGCGGCGCGGCTTTTTCGCGTCCGTTGGAGTGTTCGGCGAAGCCGACTTAATAGAACGCTGATCTAACTGTGAATTTCAGAAAGAACTTTTCTAAGAATATCATCAACCCATTGAATATTCTCTAATACCTCTTGAGGCGCGTTCCCCTGGGAGCAAATATTTCTAATAATGAGAAGAAGTGGTGGCATTAGCCTTAGATTTCTTACAACCTCCCAACTCATTGCTTCATCAATATGGAATAAAGCTCGATCCCATCCTTTAAATCCTGCTGCTTCAGCCACGGATTCCCTTAAAAGAATCCATGCACCTTGAAGATCAGAAAGGATTGTTTTTACGTATCCTGTTGGTTCTTCTGTAAATGGCATATTTTCAATTCTTTTTATTTTATGCGCCGAACGACCAGCTTGAGGGACGCGGCTTTGAACGCGTCCCTCTCCAAGCTAATGTTCGGCACAGATAATATTAAGATGCTCGTCGAAGCGATTCTTCAACTACATGAGGAACATCGATTGGTACAAAATAGGATGCGGGGTATAAGTAATCTTCTCCACTTTCATCAATAATACGTATATCGCCCTCGGCATTTGCATCCTCATCTGGAATCACGCGGTAAATTTTATGCAGCTCTAACGATGCCGGATAATTTTCATTATTAATACAAACCACAAATTCTTGGGAGATTTCTTTTGATGTTTTCATGACTTACTCCAAATATCTTTTGCGTTTCATTTCTTTTTTGCCTATGCCATGAGCTTCATACCAATGGAGTTCGGCCAACCGTATCCTTCCAGAAGAGAGCCTAACACGAGTAATTCCTTTCATTTTTCTCCAATTTCCAGGACCATATATTTTTCTCAAGCGATCAATCTCACGGATTCCAGAACCTGTCGCTATCGTTTCAATTGCACTGATATCATCAACTACATCAAAATTCATTTGACCAATCCATTGAATTGTCCAAGTAACGAAAATGCTATTAGCCGCGAGGCCCTGACTGCCAACTGCACTGACAGGTTAGCTGTTTATTTTATTTCAAGCTTCCCGACCTCTTGATACAGATCAGATAGTGCTTCTTCTGCTTTCAAATAGAGACCATGAAGCCGATTTTCCTTTTTCAATAGTGGATGGCACCCAAGGAATTGGTAAATATAATCGATAGCAACCCATGTTCGATCCAACAATTCAGAATAATGCCCTTCATTAATTTCCGGTGAATCTTCGTCAGGTAACAAAACCTCTTTACCATCCTTAATTTTTTCTGCCAAGATAGGTTTTTGAAAAGCTTTTATAAAGTGGCGGATGTCCTCACGAAGCTCGCTTGGTGTTACTCCCATTGGTTGTACCGCTGATTTAGTCCATCCCTCGATATTTCCATTATCATCGTAATATATTTCATGGATATGATAGGTATGGTCATCTGCTTTTTCATGATATTTATGTACAACTCTATAATTCCAATAAGACATAATTTTCCCCAATGTTTTTATATAATTTCGCAGCTAAGTGTTAGCCATCATGTATGATCAACTCTTCTATAGGTTTTGGTTTTCCATTTACGAAAAACTCGCGTGTAGCCGTCAATTGCCTTTTTGTTGGCCTCGTTCTCTTCTGGAAACAGACCTTCCCAATCCGTGAGATTTTGGGGACTTTGGTGAAAGATTGACAAAATTTCTCCTGATCACATAAACTTTTCAACTTTTCACCACGTCCCCCATGTCCCTATGTTGCTCAAAATCGAATTCGCCATGCAGATCATTTTCGACATTCATAGCAGAGCCTCATTATGATTTGAAATAGCCGAACGGGGCGGCGAGGTACGAGCCGTCCCTTGAAGCAGCAAGGTTATATTCTTGATATTTGATTTAAATAAAGACTGCTGGAGATACTTTGAAACGTTTGCTCAATAGTTTTATTTGACGCACATTTAGCTGACGTTTCCCAGATAGAATTTCCGATACTACCCCCTGGCTCCCGATTTCAGACAGATCCGATTGTTTCAGCCCATGTTCTTCCATCAAAGCATTCAGAGTATCCATCGGATTACCCTCAAATTCGGGGATATATTGGGATTCATATGTTTCAATTAGGCTCCCAATCGTCTCCATCAGCGAAGATAACGGATGGTTCTCATTATTGCCCACTTCATCAATAAGGTTATCAAGGAGATTGACCAATTTATTGTAGTCTTTTTCATTGTGCGGCACAGAAAATATGGGCTGGATGTCTGGCCAAACTTTCGCAATTTCTTTAAGTTGGATATTCATTATTTCCTCCAAGATCCTCGATCATATTCTTTATGGGTAAGAACATGCCGAATATAAACCCGATGAATATTGTAGTGTATGGCTGCAATCAAACGAGCCTTATTGCCGCCAATATTAAAAACCGTTAAATTGCCGACTTTATCAGCACTCGGAAAAGTCTGTCGGAGTTCGGCAAATGAATTGAAATCAGTACGTTTGACGATCCGATACCAAGATTCAAGCGCGGCAGAACAATCAGGATGCTTTTTTGCAAATTCAAGTAAGCGCTTTCGGGAGATTATGTGCATGAAAAAGATCTATCTCATATTGAGATGTTTGTCAATAAAAAATATAACGAAAAGCTCACCTGGACCGAGGGCCGCCAGGCCTTGGGATCAGGTGAAGCGACAGGTTGGCCGTTCCTGTTTCAGATATCGAGGGCAAAGCGGATTGCCCGCCCGACATCAACCATCTTCCCCGGAGGCAAGGATGTGATCAATGATCCGATTTTTCCCTTCGAAACAGTCTGCAAATGGTCACAGTTGACAGCGCAATCCAAGGGCACGCCGTCGGCTTTCGAGAGAAACACCTCGGACGGTATGTTGCGGACCGTGCTTGTAATGGGAGCGACGGTCACTTCACCAAGATATTCCAAGACGGAATCTCGTGTTAGGATAAGAACTGGCCTCTTTTTATCTGGCCGTGTGAACTTGTACCAACGTATTTCGCCGTGTTTCATTCGTCACCCCAAGCTTGCTCAGTTTCCCAAACCGAAAACTCATCGGCAGCAACTGGCTGCCGTTCGTACCCTTGGCGGTGCTCACGCTCCAGTTGCTCAAGGCTGTAGCGGGCAAGTGCCTCACGAAGCGCCTTTCTGGTGAAAGCAGAACGACTTGTGTGAAGTTGCTTCGAAACGCGGTCGACCGCTTTGACAAGATCATCATCAAGGGTCATTTGAATGGTTCTCATATCACACCTCCGAAATATGGATTTTTATAGCTATATTAATCCACACTTTAGGCCATGTCAAATTAATTTATTCGGCCAACGAATAATTAACCGGCTGCCGAAAGCCGCAGGCTTTTGGCAGTCGGGTTGAATGACAGGTTCGACGCCCCTTTCTATTCATGGAACACACGAACACTCGGGACCTACTCACTCTTTCCTGCGGACAACTGACGACTGTCAATGGACATTACCCGATTTCGGTTTAACCTGTTATTTCATTATTGACACAACGTATCTTCCGTATTACACTTTCTAAAATTGCGATACAGAAAGGTGCAGCCTGATGCCGTTAAGTTTGAGAATACCTCCCCAAAAAGAAGAGATCATTAAAAAGGCCGCCCAAAAGGCAGGAAAAACCAAGTCGGCGTATATTCTTGAGGCCGTAGATGAAAAATTGGGCTTGGTGGAAAACAGGGAACAGATAATTCGAGAACTTGCGGGCTGGCTGTCTCATGATGAGGCCCAGGAGTTGAGAAAAGCAACCGAGATATTCAACCAGGTTGCCGAAGGGGATTGGGATTGAAACTTGTACTGGATACGAATGTTTACAGCGATTATGCTGAGGGCCTGGCTGCAACAGTGGATTTTATGGCTGTCCATGGCCGGCAACTGTATTTGCCCGCTGTGGTTGTTGGAGAACTGAATTTCGGATTTATGAAAGGTCGTCAGCAGCAATTGAATGAAAGCAAGTTACAGCAGTTTATCAGCCGGTTGAAAGTCGAACTCATTGATGTTAATGCAGATGTTGCCAGAAAATACGCTATCATCTATCTATCTTTGAAAAAAAAGGGAACCAAAATACCGATCAATGATGTATGGATTGCGGCATCCTGTATGGAAGTTGGAGGGACCCTGCTGACGAGAGACAGACATTTCAAAGTTGTTGAACAGATAGAGACGGTTGTCCTGTCATGACAGCAGGATAGGCAGGCTAATTATCATCCTCCTAAGTTGAGCGATTGTCGAGGTTGCTGCAGATACAAGGAAGATGTCGTTCCGCTATAGTCTACTATGCGGGACGGCATCTAACGCAGTAGATGCGGTAAGATCGGCAATCCCGACTTGTTGGGTCGTCTTGTCCGGCGTAGCTCGAAGAGCGAAGTCTGAAGCTGCAAACGAAGCCCAAAGGGTTTCAAATTTTAAAAATATAAATCAATATAATTCATTAAAAAGAAAAGATGTTTGATCCCCTTTTAAAATTTGAAACGCTCAGCTTAGGATCCTAATTGAGAGCATGGAGGCGTCTCGTGAAACGTGCCCTGATTCTATTAATAGCCATTTTGACATCATCGCTTGCCTTTGCCACAGTAGAGGACGGTAAAACGCTCTTTGAACAAAAGTGCGACAAATGCCACTCCCTTGAACGTTCTTTAAAAAAAACCAAAGATTTGGCCGCATGGAAGAAAACAAACCTGAGGATGATGAAAAAGTCTCGGGGAGATATTACCGAACAAGATGTCGAAAAAATATCAGACTATCTGGCCGGCAGAGGCAAACCGGTCAAACCCGCGGTTGAAGCAAAACCGGAAAAAGAAGCTAAGATGGTTGAAAAACATGATTTGTTCGATTTTAAAAAAGTCCGGGTAGACCAGTTCATAGATCCTGCGGTCTGCGGGGACTGTCATTCTGAAAAATTCCAGCAATGGAACGGTTCGATGCACAGCAAGGCCTTTGCTGATCCGCTCTGGCGGGCTGCAACAAAGCTGTTTTTCAAAGAATCGGTCAAAGAAGAAGCACTCCTCGAGATGAAAGCCTGTATCAAATGTCATACCCCTCTAGGTTTCCGCTCCCACAGCATCTCTTCTCCGAAAGATGATTTTGACAAACTTGCCGAGCTGCCTGCGCAAGGAATTTTCTGCAACTGGTGTCATAACATCAATGAAGTGAAACATATCGGCAATGACGGATATGAGGTGGCCCCGGGAGGCGGCGAGGAAGATCCATCAACGATGCTGGGCCCGCTGAAAGATGCATATTCGGATTTTCACCCGACGAAATATTCGGAACTGCATACCCGAGCCGAATTCTGCGGGCTCTGTCATAATGTTTCCCACGCGGCAAACAACCTGCCTTTGGAACAGACCTATAACGAATGGAAAAACAGCCCATACAATACCAAAAATCCCGCGACCACGGTAAACTGCCAGGACTGCCACATGAGACAAAGACCGGGAATTCCTGCAACCGGAAAAACCCCGCGACCCGACAACCCGGGAAAGGCCGCTGATGACGGACCAGACCGCAAGCATATCTGGACCCATTACTTTGTGGGCGCAAATGCACTGATCACAAAGCTTCTCAACAGCGAAATACATGCCCAGATGGCGGTGGAACGACTCAAAAACGCCGCAGACTTAGAGCTTATCAAGAGTGAATCCTACACGCAAAACGGACTTTCCCATATTTCGGTGAAGGTCACTAACTCCGGAGCAGGGCATTATCTTCCCACAGGGTTAACCGAAGTCAGGCAGATGTGGCTGGATGTAACCATTACCGATTCTGCCGGCAAAACGATTTTCAGATCCGGCGCTCTCGATACCAACGGCAATCTTGATGAACATGCGGTGTTATATTACACACTGCTTGGCAATGAAAAGGGAGCGCCTGTTGTCAACGTTGCCATGGCCGACAGGATACTTTATGACCACCGCATCCCGCCAAAAGGCTATTTGATTGAAAAATATTCTTTTCAAATACCTTCGGAAGCGGTTTCGCCGTTAACGGTGGCAGCAACCCTCAAATACCGCAGTGCATCTCAGTCGCTTGCAAGAAAATTGCTTGGAAACAGTGCACCTGAAATTACGGTTGTGGACATGGTTGGCGTGGTTGATAAACTGGAATTTTGATATTTATAACGTATCGTCAAAAGTGAAATTCTTTGCTCCGGATTAAAACAGGCTTCAGCTTATGACTTACTGTTGCGGGGTTCAATTATCGGATATTCATACACCTTTCCGGCGTAGTTTCTGATCAACCATCTTTCCGGCTTTTTTTCGATCACATATTCGGGAATCAGCGGTATTTTCCCACCGCCGCCAGGCAAATCGACCATGTAGTGGGGAACACACAATCCTGAAGTATGGCCCTGCAGCGCATCCATGATCTTCAGCCCCGCATCCAAACCGGTCTGAAAATGCCGGGTGCCGAGCACAAGATCCGGATGGTGCAAGTAGTATGGTTTTACCCTGATTTTCAGGAGATTTTGCATCAAGGACGTCATGATCTCAGGATCATCATTCACACCCTTTAGCAGAACTGTCTGACAACCCAGGGGAATGCCGGCATCGGCCAGCATATGGCAGGCAACCGCAGACTCGTCTGTTATTTCCTGCGGGTGGTTCATGTGAACATTGATAAAAAGGGGATGAAACGCTTTTAATGTTTGGACAAGATTGCGTGTAATGCGCTGGGGCAAGGTGCAGGGAATCCTTGTGTGAATGCGGATAATCTCCACATGCGATACAGCACGGATATTCTTCAAAATGTGATCAAGGTCATCGTCATCAAGCAGCAGCGGATCGCCGCCCGACAGGATGACATCCCTGACTTCCGGATGATCCCTGATATACTCAAGGCCCGTATCAATCGTCTCGCGGGTGATCAGAAATGAATCTTTTACCTTGCGTTTACGCATGCAATAGCGACAATACACAGCACATTGACCGGACACCAGGAACACGACCCGATCCGGATAACGGTGAATCAGATTGGGAACCGGTGAATACGCTTCTTCCGACAGCGGGTCTTCCTTGCCCTCTCGATCCTGGATTTCGGCTATATTCGGCACTACCTGCTCCCAGATGGGATCATTCGGCTGACGGATCAGGGACAGGTAATACGGATTGATTCTCAGGGGATATTTTTCAATCACCTGCTGCACCTGTGCCTGCTGCACGGGTAAATGCCGGGCCAATTGGCCGGCAGTTACCACACTAGCAGCCAGGATTGCCTTCCAGTCGGAAAATTCTTTTTTCATACTTAACATAGACAAACCGGGACCTAAAATGATTTATTTATCACGAAAACACGAAGAATATTAGAATTTCGGGCGCAGATTAGTAACCGGTTCACATTTTTTCAATATTTTTATGGCCGCCTGCTTGACCTCCATATCCGAATCTGAAAGCATCGCTTTGATCTCGTCTTTAAGCCCCGCCAGTTTTTCCAGGCCGGCCACGCCGATCTGTTTTAACGCCATGGCTCGAATCCGCGGATTGGAATCTTTCAAACATTTGAGGTATGCCGCCAAATGTGTTTCCGGCCGGGCGATTAACCCCAGAAGCACCAGGGCATCCAAGCGAAGATCGGCGTCCCGGTGCTTCAGATATTGTGAATAAACTGCTTCGACTTCCCGGTGTTTGCCATAAAACCGCCAGAGGTTATAAAGAATGCACCGTTGTTGCTCAAGAGGACCGTGCTGCAGGCGTTCCAGCATCAGATTGAAGATGCGGTCATCCCGAAAGTTGGAAAGGGCATTGACCGCGGTTTGCTGGACTTGAATATCCGTATCATAAAGGAGTTCAATCAACGGAATTGCAGCCTGGGCATTCCCTTCCCATCCCAATGCAAAAGCAGCATTCATCCGCACTTCAGGATCGTAGTGTTTCAGGGCTCCCAGCAGCTTGTCGATTAAAATCTGCCGTTCTTTGAGAAAAGGAAGGGTTACGCTGAGTTGCACGGAAGCAAAATGGCGGACTTCTTCGTCTTCCTGAGGATCCATCATGATCTGATACAAGGACCAAACCACTTCCTGTTTTGCGAAACCGCCCAAAAGCAAAATTATGTTGCGTTTTAATTTGTTATGGGCGTATTTCAGCGCTTTGAGTAAGACGGGAATCGCCCGGTCCTTTTCTTGGAAAAAAAGTTCCATTGATTCGATATACCGGCCGGCCTTTTCCAAAAGGCGTTCTGGAGATTCAAAATCGATTACCTTGCGCTTAGTCATCATCTGACCCAAAGAAAAAGAGTAAAGAATCCGGGCCCAAAGAACCCGGCTCTGAGGACCAGGTTTTCCAGGTTTAGATAAGTTGTCGGGTTTTTAAACCCAAAAAAGGTTGACTGGGTTTTAAGCCCAAACAACCTTTTTGAAAGATCGTTCTGAAAATAGATATTTTCTTTAAACGCTATGTCGATATTTTCGCAAAATCGGCAAATAATCCAAACAAATCCGATATGAGTCCCAGCAAGGAAAGTCGGTTGTTGCGTATTTTTTTGTTTTCAACCATCACCATGACCCCGTCAAAAAAAGCATCTACCGAATCACGCAGCGAGGCTATTTCGCGCAGGGCCTGATCCAAACGTCCTTTTTCCAGAAGGCTGGCGACTTTATTATTTACGGCCTTATAGGCTGCGTACAGCGCCGATTCGGATTCATTTTCAAACAGGCTTGTATCGACATCTTTACGGGTGGGAAGATCCGCCTTTTTAATAATATTGACGACCCGCTTGAAAGCCACCGCCAGCGGTTCAAAATCCGGGGCGGTTTTAAGCTCTTGAAGCGCCCGCACTCGATTCCATACATCCGTCACATTATCCGCGGAAACATCGGCAACCGCCGCAATGACATCTTTAGAGAAACCTTCTTCCGACAGTTGATGGGTCATGCGGTTTTGCAGGAATTTGTAAACCAGGTCGGCTATTTCGTCGATTTGCTTTGCGCCTTTTAAGCCGTAAGTGTTTAGGCTCTTTGCAATCAACTCCCTTAAGGAAAATGAAAAGCCCTGATGGTGCATGATCTGGATAATACCGATACCCTGCCGCCGCAGCGCATAGGGATCGGAGGCGCCTGTGGGAATAAGTCCTACTGAGAAGAATCCGCAAATGGAATCAATCTTGTCGGCAATGCCGAGCAAACCTCCGGTGACCGTTTCCGGCAGGGGGCCGCCCGAATAAGTCGGCCGGTAATGTTCTTCAATCGCTACCGCCACATCTTTGGGTTCTTTCTTGATGGTGGCGTAATTTCTTCCCATCACACCCTGTAAATTTGGAAACTCAGAGACAACCTGGCTTTCCAGGTCAGCCTTACACAGCCAAGCGGCCCGGGACACCTGTTTTTTCAGATCCGAACTCTGCCCGCTAACATCCGCCAGATACTCGGCTACCTTTTGAACCCGCTTGACCTTTTCGTACATGGTCCCCAACTTGGCCTGAAAAAGGACCCCTTTAAGCCTTTCTACCCATTCATCCAGGGATTCCTGCACATCGCTTTTGAAAAAGAATTGCGCATCGGCAAGGCGGGCTCTTAAGACCCTTTCATGCCCGGTAGCGACAAGCTTCAAATCCCTGGTACGCGTATTGTTCACCGCAATAAAGCAGGGCATAAGCTTACCCTTGTCATCCACTACGGCAAAATATTTTTGATGCTTGCGCATAGCCGTTATCAGGATTTCGCCGGGTATTTCCAGGAACTCTTTATCAAACTTCCCGGCTGTAGCGATGGGGTATTCAACAAGATTTTTGTTAATATCAACAAGTTCTTCATCCGAAAATACCTTACCCCCGACTTTTTTGGCAGCCTTGTTAATTTCACGCTCAACAAGTTTTCGCCGTTCTTCAAAATCGACATAAACCTGGGCTTTGTGCAGGATTTTGACATAATCCGCCGCCGAAGAAATGTTCACCTTTTTAGGCTGCATAAAATAGTGTCCAAAGGAGTGCCGCCCGCTTTTTGTAGCCCCCACCTGAAAACCAATAACCTGGTTCCCCAAAAGGGCCACGATATAATGGATAGGTCTTGCAAAAGTGATGTCAAGTTCAGCCCATTTCATGGTCTTGGGGAATGGGATCGCCAGAATTACTTTCGGCAGGATTTTTTTCAAAAGCGTTCGGGTGGCAAAACCGCGCTCGATTATTTTGGCACACAAATAGCGGCCCTTTTCCGTATCTTTTACGATCAAAGCGTTTACAGAAACCCCCACCTTTTCTGCAAACTTCTCTGCCGCCATTGTGGGATGTCCCTCTTGATCCAATCCGACCTTTTCAGGAGGCCCTAACATTTCCGAAGTTAAGGGTTTCTGCTTGTCGGCGACGTTTTTGATCTCCACAGCAAGTCGTCTGGGAGTGCCATACACCTTGACACTGCCGTGCTCGATACGGGCCTCGGTCATCTTCGCCAGCAGCGTTGATGACAATGATTGCAATGCAGGTTCGATGTAACCCGCCGGAATCTCTTCTGACCCTATCTCAAGCAATAATGTTTTCATATTCACCTCTATTTTTATGCTTTTATTTCTTTTTCAATTTGATGCCTCTGTTCAACAGCGGGTAGCCCATGGCTTCCCTTTGCTTCAGATATCCTTCTGCACAGGCTCTGGCGAGATTCCGTATGCGTCCGATATAGCCGGTCCTTTCGGTAACGCTGATGGCGCCGCGAGCATCCAGAAGATTAAAGGTGTGCGAACATTTCAGGCAGTACTCAAAGGCGGGAAGAACCAATGCTTTTTTTATCAGGCGGCTCGATTCAGCTTCGTATCTGTCAAAAAAATCGAGCAGCATTTGAACATCGGCCTCTTCAAAATTATAGGTCGACTGCTCAACTTCCTGGCGATGGTGCACATCTCCATAAGTTATCGTGTCGTTCCATTTCAGATCAAACACGTTGTTAACACCTTGAAGATACATGGTAATACGTTCCAAGCCGTAAGTCAGCTCCGCGGATATGGGAAACAATTCAACACTGCCGCACAGCTGAAAATAGGTAAACTGGGTAATCTCCATCCCATCCAACCAGACTTCCCAGCCGAGTCCGGCCGCACCCAGGGTGGGGGATTCCCAGTCATCCTCCACAAATCGAATGTCGTGCTCAAGAGGATCGATTCCCAGAACTTTTAGGCTGTCAAGGTATTGTTGTTGAACGTCATAAGGAGAAGGTTTCAAAATGACCTGATACTGGTAGTAATGCTGCAGTCGATTCGGGTTTTCACCGTAACGACCGTCTGTTGGCCGCCTGGAAGGCTGGACATAGGCTACATTCCAGGGTTCAGGTCCAAGTGCCTTTAGGAGTGTAGCCGGATGGAATGTTCCGGCTCCGACCTCCATATCATAGGGCTGAGCCACTACGCATCCTTTCTGCGCCCAGAACTTCTCTAATCTCATAATTACATCCTGAAAATTCATTTTTCATTCCTCTTAACTCTTTGTTGTTTGTTTGGTTGTGCTGGTTTCTTTTCTTTGTTACCGGCAACCAGCGATCCTCACCACCCAATTGCATTATGATCAAATGTCACACAGTATCACCTTAATTGAGCGCTAAGACTTACTTGTAAGTTAGGAATGCCATATGAGCCCCCTTGAGTCTATCTTGGCATCAAGTAGGCAGGCACCCTCTTTTGTCGAGAGCATAACTTCCCATGTCCGTTTTAATTTGTCAACAGCTTCAATGTCGCCCAGTGCCCAGATACAACCACCGCCCCCGGCCCCTGTAAATCTTGCACCGCAGTTATTTTCCATGGCGACTTCGACCAGCGCTACACCCATCTCATCAAGGACCTCGGGGGTCATCTTTCTTCGGATGGCTGTTTCCCTATTCATGCACGAACAGGCCTGGTTTATGTTTCGAGTCGCCAGCGCTTTTATAAACTCCTGGGTACATACTATGATTTCAGCCCAAAGTCCGCGATGCTTTCCTGAAAGAAACTGCTGTACCCATTTTCTGTTAACATCCCTCGACTCATGTGGAACGCCACAATACGCCAGCAGCAGATGCTTTTCAAAGTCTTTCAAGGACGGTTTCCCGACAATGGTCCTTTTTCTGAATAAAGGTTCTTGAAGGCTTCCCGGCCAATACCAGGCATTGACGCCGCCGCATACAGCGGCCAGTTGGTCCTGAAGCCCGCACGGCACCCCGGCCACGCTTGCTTCGATGATATGAGCCAGCAGAGCAATCTTTTGCCTGGAAAGCGGCTTGACGGCCATTTGTTCTAAAACCTTTGAAAATGCGGCTACAAGGGCCACGCCGGCCGCAGAAGATCCGCCCAAGGCACTTCGCGGCGGCGACTGGGAATCGATATCAATGTGGACGCCCTCAGCCCTGAAGTTGGCTGCGATGGCAAACATGAGCCCGAGCGGATGATCAAACGGGGCAATCTCGAGCGGATATTCAGTCGTTTCAAAACCCTTTGAGGAAACCTTGACAGTCCCTCTCCGATAAGGAAAGAGTCGCACTCGGGTCCTCAGGTCAATAGCCATGTTAACGGTACAGGGCTTAAGGTGTCTTAGGGGATAATAAAACGTGCTGATATCGAGCGTACCCCCCATGTCGATCCTGCATGGAGCCGAAGTCTCAACCGATTGTTGTTCAAGAATCTTTTTCCAATCACTTGCCATAACAGTTCTATTTGAATCCTCTGTCCCCCCATCCCACATCTCATGCCCTTATCTGCTTAAGAAACATCAGACTGCGAAGTTCCTTTCCCAGATGATACGGTACGAACGCCTCTAAAAATTCCAGGCCTTCTTTTAAAGCCTGAGAAGTGAATCTGATCCGTATGGCTTTTGTCAAATCTCCGCTTTTAACCCACAGCAGTTGCTTGATAGTTCCTTTTGAAAGACATAACTTTCTTGCCGATACAGCTGCACACCCACTGCAAACAATACCGCCCTTTCCAATATCGAAAGCGCAATTATTTTCTCTGATCTGCCCGATTTCAGTTTGGCAGATGCTGCAGAAGCTTAAATTCGGATGCAGACCGGATATCGTCATGAATCTCATCTGAAAGATGATGGAAAGGGCTGATTCAGGCTGTCGACCAAGGTCGAGCGCTTCCAGAACATGTCGAAACAGGTAGAAAAGTTGACGCTGTTTTTGCGCCTCTTCCATCCATTCATTGATCAATTCAGCCCAGTAACTGGCATAGGCTGTCTTGATAATATTGGATCTGATGTTAGCAAACGGATATTTTAGGATAGCCTCAGTTAAAACAGGTAATCCCTTGCTCCGGCTTTTACTACACACGATATCTAAAACAGAAAAGAGCTCAAGAATGCCTGCAAAGCGTTTGGTGCTCTTCTTGGCGGATTTGGCGATGACTGAGACCTTTCCCTTTTCTATCGTATAAAAGTGAATAATGAGATCATAATCCCCGAAATCAACACGGCGTAGCAGGATAGCCGTCATGGCAAAGCTTGACATCTGAATTAAATTCCCAGCAGGATTGCGGCAATCAAAAAGGATAGTATTTTAGAACGGTCACCGAACATATCACTTCGTTTACGGAATCTGAATAGTCACGACCTGACCGCTCTTCTCCAGAAATTTTTCTACGGGTTTTCCATTTAAAGTCAACTGAACGCCGGCCGCATTGCCGATAAGCAGATTGTATCCGGAAGATGCTTCAAGTTCCAATAGATCACCCGGCTTCAGACTATACTCTTTTGTACTCTGACCATCAATGATTATTCTCATCCATGTATCTTCAACGACAACGACTTTCAGCAACAGCTTTTCGAAATCGTTTTTGGGATGCTCACTTGCAGTAGCCTTCTTTAGAGCGTCTTTTGTGGAAATATCACGATGAGTCGAATTGGGCAGCTCCATTTCCGAATTGTCACTGAAAGGTCTATGGCGGGAAACGGATATCAACAAAACAGACAAAACGATAATACCCAAAAGTGCCCCTAAAGATAGTAGTAAACGGGGCCAAAAAGCTTGGCCTGATCTTTTCAAATCGGCGTCAAAGCCAATGGCTTCCTGAAACACACGTCGGCTTGATAGATATCGTTTAACAGCCTCATCACCATTCGCATCGACCACCTGGGCGTAGGCACGCAGAAAACCCTTTACAAAAACTTCAGCAGGGAGGCGATCATGATCTTCCTTCTCGATCATAACAAGATAATCCATCCCAATCTTAGTTTCCTTTGAAACCTCTATGAGATCGATTCCCTTTTCAAGTCTGATGGCTTTGAGATAACGCCCAAATGAAAGATAGTTTTTGTTCGCAAACATACTTTAATCAGTATATTTATTTAAGTTTATTGAATTACTTGTATATGTGACCGCTTGCGCAGTTCTTCAAACCATGACTGGAATCTAGTGTTGACAATCTCATTAAAGAGGATATTTTCAATTTCAGGTGCCACCTCATCTAAAGACTTGGCCGCTGTTTGTATTACCTCCTGGACCAAAAAAATCTGATATCCCTGATCGGTATCCATCACAGGGGTCAGGTCACCAGCTGCCAACCCTTTGATGGCCTCTCGCAAATTCGGTGAAAGCTGGTCAAGACTGAAAAATCCCAAATCTCCACCCTTAGACGCCAACGGCGATTCCGAATAGGTAACTACCATATTTTCGAAAGGCTCCCCATCCTTTAATTTTTCAAGCACCATTTCCATTTTATTTTTAATCTGTTGTTTTTCAGCCTCATCGGCCAGCGGGGAAACTTGCATGATAATGTTTAGAAGGTGATATTTTTTCTCTCCGCCATACTTTTCACTACGGCTGTCATAATAAGATTTTATATCCTCTTTGGTAATCACGATTTTAGATTTTATTTCACGATTGACCAGTTTTGACCTGAGCATTTGCTCCTTCACGCGCTCACGATACTCTTCCATGGTTAATCCTTCACTGGACAATGCCGCCCTTAGTTCTTCATCCGTATAGTAATTGACTTCCTTAATACGTTCAATCGTCTGGTCAATTTCTTTTTGATCTACTGTAATATGAAAGCGTTTTATCTCCTGATCTTTAATTTTTTCATCAATAAGTTTGTTGAGTATTTCTTCGCGCACTTTAAATAGCATTTGGCTCTCTTTTACAGAAGGGTACCCAAATCCTCTGATTTTCTCAGTATAGGGCTGAATTGAGCGGTTTAGCTCAAAAAGTGTAATAATATCATCGTTAACTATCGCAACAATCCGATCTACGACCTCGCCACCTTCCGCTCCGGGAATTATGGAAAAGTCAAACGCACAGAAAAGTAAAGTGTAAAATAAAATTAAAACCAAATGGTGAAATATTCTTTTAAAACATTTAAGCGCCATTTCGGTATCAATTCTTTTACAACAACATTTATCACCGACTAAACTGTTAAGAGTATTGCAGCCTGTATTTTCCACTGGAATGAAAATTCCTTTTCGATTTTTCATGAAACATTGAGGTCGGCTCTGTAATACCTACGAACCGATGATCTTCTCGAGTTGTGCCTTGTTAACTTCTATCAAATATTGTTTTTGAAGTTTTTTAATCCACGGCTTATATGCTTCTTCTAATTTTTTTCTGCGCAGATTTTTTACAATTATTTCGGCAATATTTTCTGACCCGTCTTCAAATTCCGTAGTTAACCCGTCTTTGATGTAATATTCTTTATAATACTCAGATATTTCGTCGGGAGTGATGAGGATCTGTTTGCCCAACTCTTCGCCTATCACCTTATCCACGAGCAAACGCTTCTTTAACGCTTCTTCCCATGAATTGTAAGAAACAGCATACTCAAGGAGCGTCTGTTCGAAAGCATCCTCCGGATAGTCTTTTTTTATCTCTGAAACAGCTTTTTCAACTTCCGACGCAGATGTTTCTAAACCAAGCTCTCTAGCCCTTTCCAGAATAATCATTTCCTCGGTCATCTGATTTATAAGCCGCAATCGTGCTTCCCTTAAAGCAACAGGGTCCTGCATTGCATTGTGGGGATAAGCAATCTTGGCAATTTCAAAGGCCTTGTCAAAATCGCGCACTGTCAAGACCCTGTCTCCGACCCGGATAACATATTCTTTTCCGCTTTTGGAGTCAGGATTATCACAGGCTGCCATGGCGGAAACTGTTAAGATAACGGCCAGATAAATTGCAAAATTATAAATGTATCTCATCATCTAAAATCGGCATAGCGTAAAGTAAAAAATCGATTTGCAAACCGCGGCCGAAAAAATTTAAAATTAAATCCCCACAAACATTCAGCCGTTAACACGTTGCGAAATTTCTTTCAAGATGTTTTTGGTTTGCAACAAAAGACTGTTGAGCGGGCCTTTTGAAAGTTTAGCTTTCATCACTTGCGCCGGTGTAAGTTCAAAACGCCGAGCCTCCGAGATAACCATATCCACGATTCCTTCTGGATTTTTCTGGTGACTTCCTGAAAAACAAAGTGTAAGCAGGTGGGCTGTAAGGTCAAGCCGCTTGACACCGGCCTTGATTGACAACACTTTAAGCATGATTTTCAATAGAAGATTTTCTGTCTCAACCATCAAATCACCAAAGCGATCAATCAACTCTGCTCTGAAATCAGTAAGCTCTTTCAACGTTGTCATCTTCGCCAGACGGCGGTATGCCGATAGGCGCTGGTCGATATCGGGTATATACGATTCAGGTATAAACGCAGACATGTTAATGTTAATCTCCGGTTCAAGACTTTCATACACCGTATTTCCTTTCGACTCAGCCATTGCGTTTTCCATGAGCTTAAGGAACATATCATATCCTACCGCGGCAATATGGCCTGACTGAGAGGCCCCCAGGATCGTTCCACCACCTCTGATCTTTAAATCACTCATAGCGATTTGAAAGCCCGATCCGAGGTCACTGTGTTCCATCAACACTTTCAAACGTTTCTGAGCATCTTTGCCCAAATGGCTTTCGCCCGGAATAAAAAGGTAGGCATAGGCCTGCTCATCAACCCGTCCCACCCGGCCGCGCAACTGGTACATCTGGGCTAGTCCGAACCTGTCCGCCCGATTGATAATGATTGTGTTGGCCGAGGGGATATCAAGGCCTGATTCTATAATCGTCGTACACACCAGCATATCGATTTCCCTTTTCATGAACCGTAGCATCACACGCTCGAGTTCATCCTCTCCCAGCCGGCCATGGGCAACATCAAGCCTGACCTCGGGTACCAGATTTTTTAAATACGTTGCGATTGCCCCGATACTATGAATGTTGTTGTGGACAAAAAAGATCTGTCCGCCGCGATCAAGCTCCTTACGGACGGCTTCAGCGATAACTGCTTCATCAAATTCAGATATGTATGTAATAATAGACTGGCGCTGCTCGGGCGGCGTTGAAATGACACTGATGTCGCGAATTCCCATTAAAGACATGTGCAGGGTTCGGGGAATCGGGGTCGCCGTTAACGCCAAGACATCAACCGTGCTTTTTATTTTTTTCAGCTTTTCTTTGTGTCTGACGCCAAAACGCTGCTCTTCATCAAGCACAAAAAGACCGAGATCTTTAAAAACCACGTCCTTCTGAAGGAGTCTGTGGGTACCGATAACGATATCGATCTGTCCGGACTTAAGTCCGTTGATAATGTTACGCTGCTCCCGCAAAGAGCGAAATCTGCTTAAACAGGCAATCGTAACCGGACAGCGTTCAAAACGGTCTGAAAACGTCGCAAAATGCTGTTCCGCAAGGACTGTCGTTGGGACAAGAACAGCAACCTGCTTACCGTTGTCCACTGCCGTGAATGACGCTCTCAAGGCCACCTCTGTCTTACCGTAACCGACATCACCACAAACAAGTCTGTCCATGGGAATCGACAACCTCATATCTTGCAATACCTCTTCAATGGCCCTGAGTTGATCTGCCGTCTCTTCATAAGGAAAGCCTGCCTCAAAATCCCGTGCCTCACGATCCACCTCTTTAAACGCATAACCCTTTTTGACTCTACGTTCAGCATAGAGATTAAGGAGTTCTCCGGCGATTTTTTCCGCTGATCTTTTGACCCTATCTTTAACCCGAGCCCACGATTTGCCGCCCATCTTGTCCAATACCGGTTCAAATCCATTAACCCCCATGTATTTCTGAATCATACTCATACGATCGACAGGCAGATAAAGCTTATCATCGTCCTGATAGATAATCAGCAGAAAATCATTGGCTGCTCCGTTAAGTTTCAGTTTGACCAGACCTTGATACTTTCCAATGCCATGTTCATCGTGAACGACAAAATCGCCTTGTTTCAAATCTTCAAAAGCCAGGAGTTCGGCTCGAACAGTCTTATTGACGATTCTGGATCTTTGGTATTTTGCGCCGAAGATTTCATCCTCTGTAATAATGGCCACAGATTCGTCCGGCCAGACAAAACCGCTGGAAATCTGTCCCAGGCATACGTACGCGAGGCCTTTGCCTTGCTCAGCATCTGTGAAATTTTCAACGAATCTGAGCTGAATACCGTACGGTGCCAGCAGGGATTTCAGTCTGTCAGCCTGCAAACGGGCATGGCAAACCAGAAATGTGGCGATTCCGGATTGCTTTTTAGCATTGATCCAGTTTGCAAGCGGCGAAAAAAGACCCTTTTCCCGGCGACGCTTAAGTTCCAGGCTGATGGCGGTGTTGTCTTTGACTGAAAATTCAAACTCAAGAAAAGATTGCTTGCTGTCAAAATCCCCTTTTGACATGGGCAGCATTTTAATCTTCAGAGGTTTTTTTGATATCAGGATGTTTTGCAGACTTGGCCACTCCAGATATAGTTTATGCGGTTCAACACAAAGCCGGCCTTTATTGCACGCAGCCCTGAAGTTATCGGATAGTCGTTTTTGAAATTCTTCCGCTGCCTTTTCCAGTTCACCAAAATTTATCAACATATACATCGCATGATTCGGAACATAGTCAAAAAAAGAATCAAGCTCAGGATATATTAGCGGAATCAGGCCCTCGATTCCGGGAAACACACCCTCGTTCCTGACGCGATTCACCAGATTTCTGACCTTGGTAACAGGGAACTCAAGCACTGAAGCCTGCTTTCTTATCCGGCTGATAATTTCATCCAAACACTCCTTTTTCAGAATCGTTTCCTTGGCCGGAAGAATAATGGCTTCCTGTATTATTTTTGTTGTGCGTTGATTGGCAGCAGAAAAGAAACGCAACGACTCGACGGTATCGCCGAACAATTCGATCCTCAGCGGATCTGAATAGAGCGGTGAAAAAACATCAAGAATCCCGCCTCTTGCACAAAAATCTCCTGGCTCTTCCACAATCATGGATTTTACGTAGCCACCGGATAAGAGCTTTGCAATAAAAAGATCCCGGTCGATCTCTTCCCCCACCATAATAAGTTCAACATAATGAAGCAGTTCCTGTTTGGGGATGACCTTTTGCAGCAAGGCATCCACAGTCGTCACCACTATCGGTGATACCTCAGACGCTGTCAGCCGGTAAAGCGAGCGGATCCGCTCTGCCACCGTCTCACTATGGTAAGCAAGATCCTTAAAGGGTAAAATATTGTAGGGGGGAAAATATATGATGGGCGCTCCCATCTTTTTTAAAAAAAACCGGAGATCATCCAAAAATGCCTCGGCGGCTTTTGATGAAGGAACGATCACCAAAAGGGGTATTTTGTGTTCCTGATAGATCCTGAACGCCAGATAGGCCTTGTCTGACCCGGTCAGTCCGATGCAATCAATCCCTGAATTCCTACCGTGAATTTTTTCGATCAAGCATCCAAGTGATATTTTCTCTTGATTTTGATTCATAAACAAAGTAAGTTTTTCGTTGCGCCGGCGTAGCTCAGTCGGTAGAGCAGCTGATTCGTAATCAGCAGGTAGTCGGTTCGAATCCGACCGCCGGCTCCAAAGTTTCTAAAGGGATTTCGGACAGTTAAATTCGAAGTTCCTTTTTTTTGCGGCTGGAAACCTCGCTAAATCGTGATTGTTTGACGGTTTTTGTCTAAAAAAGTGAAAAAAAACTTATGGCAATTATAACACAGAGTCAACCGATATAAAATAGTGACCAGCCTCAAGCGCGGTTGATTCTTTCTTGACATAACATCAACTTTTAGCCATACTCCGCACATCGCAACACCAAGCCCCACCTGAACATTTCATTAGGAATAACATATTAAAATTAAGCATAAAAGTCTATGTAAGTCAGCATTCATCTGCGGTTAATTATAAAATGAAAACCCGGCGGAATCGTTGAAGCAAGTCGGACCAGAAAAGAGGATATATCATGGCGTATAAAATCGGATATGCCGGGACTGACGGAAGGACTCTTCTGAGTGCCCTGGTTACTTCTACAGCCACCAGTGAAACGCATGGGGATAATTTCAAGGGGGTAGTCATTCGGGGGATGCCGGCCATGCCACCTTTTGCATCATTCATGCAATGGCCGGTGGAATTTATTCCGACTCAAGACAATACCAAAGAAGCCTATGCTGCTGCCATAATTGACGCCCTTAAAAAGGGCTCCATCGACTGTGTGGTGCCGATGCCTGAAGACTTGATGCTTGACGGTCTGGTTGATGAACTGGACAAGGCCGGCTTTCTCGACCGCATTGTCGGTTTCACTCGTGAAAGTTCGTTTCTCGAGGGTGACAAAATCGCCTGTAAACGTCTTTGCCGGGAATACCAGATTCCTGTGGCCGACAAATGGTATGCGGTCGATGCCAGAAATTACAAGGAGGTCTTAAAAACATCTCTGACTTTGATCGACGAATACGGCGGTGCCGTACTTAAATATCCATACAGCGCCGGCGGCAAAGGCGCCCGTATTATTCTTAACTCCTGGGAAGTCAAAGAGGTTTATGACACCCTGATCAGAGACTATGGTAAAAGTTATAAGCGTCTTTACGGTAAACAAGCCCCATGGCCGCTTCTGATCGAATCCAGAATGTCGGGCGTCGAAATATCATTTAATATTCTGATCGACCAATACGGGAACTTTCAAATTCTGCCCACTTCCATGGACTATCCGGAGCGCTTTCCGGGACCGGCCAGCAAGGACAACCCGATTACCGGCGGAATGGGCAGCATCTCACCGCATCCTATGGAAACGCCCGAGCTGTTTGAAATGGCCGCCGAAGATATTGTAAAGCCCTTGATAAGGGCCTTGAGAGAAAAAAATATGCTGCGTCCCTGCCTGGTATATCCGGGATGCTATCTGTCTTTTGACGGCAATATGGCTCCGACAAGAATTAGAGTCTGTGAAATCAATATTCGGCCTCCGGAACCCGAATGGCAGCCAATTATCCGTAGAATTAGGAATTTGGGGACCTTAATTAAAGCAACAGTTGAAGGGAACTTGAGCGAAGTGGCCCCTGAGGTGCGATCTGAGCAAATTTCCATTTGCGTGGCCTTTGTTACCGGACCTGGCGGCCCCCAAGGCCAAAAGGGCTACCCGTGGTCCTGCACCAAGGGTGAACCGGTGGAGATCGATTTTGATTATCTGAGTAAAAAAAAGATCCAGGTTATCCCCTCTGCCATGACATATTCGGCCGAAGAACAGGTTTTCAAATCAGACGGCTCCCGGGTTTTATATTGCAATGTTAATGCCACCGTTAAACCGGGCGAAAGCAGGGCAAAAGCGGCGGAACGACTGCGGCAAAAAGTGTTTAGCGCTTATCAAAACGGTAAAATAAGGGTAGTCCCTCGTGAAAACTCAGAGGGCAACCGGTTGGATTTACGCAATGATATTGGGATGCATTTCGACATAACTGAAGAGTTGCTTCCAAAACCGACGTAAACCAATTGACCGGGAAACTTTCTACCTGTGAAGTACTCCTGCCGGAGAAATTCCCCCGTCTTTCAGCGCGGAGAAATTCGCTTTTCAATTCGTTTGATCTTCTTTGGGGGTATTGCTTTTTTATTTCCCGCGACTTGACAGAGATTTAATATCCGTATATTATTAAACAATTACAAGATTTTTTAATTTAAACCAATTCGTTCTTTAAGGAGGCGCCATGGCTTTAACCAAAAGTGATATTGTCGCAAAGATACACAAACTGGGTTTTACCAAAAAAAAATCCGTCGATATCATTGAAAACTTACTGGAAATTATCAAAAGCACGCTGGAAAAGAATGAAGATGTCCTTGTTTCCGGCTTTGGGAAATTCTGTGTCAAGGAAAAACAAAAACGGAGAGGGCGAAACCCGGCAACAGGCGCCGATTTAATGCTGAAAGAAAGAAAAGTTGTCGCTTTTAAATGCTCCGGAAAACTACGTAAAAAAATCAATGTCTTAGGATAGTTCACGCCCCTTTTCCCCTATTTGAAACCTTTTTCAGATATCCGGGCTGTTGAGCCATACATACTGATAAGGATGCAACTGCAATGAATCTGTATGATATCCCCGCCCGCTGAAAATATCTTTCATCTGCAAAGGGACCCTCTCTTTTGATAACGAAATCGAAACATATTGTGATGACATATTTGTTAAGGCATATATGGTCTGATTCTTACAATACCTTGCGATTACAAACACTTTGGGATTAATCCTCAGAATTTCAAAGGATGCGTTCGGGTGAAACGCCGGCTGCTCTTTTCTGGTTTTAATCAACTTAAGATAGGGATAAAAGATCTTGGAACGAAACGTTTCTGGATCTTCTAATTGTGACAAAACATGATCGACATGCAATTTTTCCCGATTGATTGTTCTAACCCTCTGTGTTTGTCTGCCCCCCTCTTCCCAGTTCCGTGAACCGAGGATACTGTGAATATACGTCGCAGGCACCCCAGGCAAAGCATACTGAATCGCCTGTGAGGCCAGAAATCGGTCCGGATGAAAAGGATCGGCTTCGGCGACTTTGTTTAAAAGGGCATCGACATAAGTAATATTAAACTCATAGGGGCTTTCTGAACCATCCGGGTTTTTTTTGTACGAGACCGCCCCGCCATTTTTTTTCACAATCTGTATGAGCCCTTCGATTTCAGCCTGGGGCAATATCCCTTCAAGCGGGCGAACGCCAATGCCATCATGTGATGCTGTAAAGTTGAAAAACGTATTGCTTTCCGATGTTAAATGTAACCCTCTTGCCCATTCGGACAGAACCGTTGAATCCTCCTTTGTAAAAGAATAGAAAAGCAGCGGCGGCAAAGTAAAATTGTAAACCATCTGCGCTTGATTGCGGCCGTCTCCAAAATAGCTGATATTTTCGTTGTGAGGTACATTGGTCTCGGTAATCAAGACAACATCCGGAGCCACAACGTCCAAAATGCTTCGAAAAAGTTTTACGATTTCATAGGTCCGGCTTAAATGGATACATGGGGTGCCGATCTCTTTCCACAGATACGCAATGGCATCAAGACGTATGCTGGTCGCACCCTGTTTGACGTAAAAAAGAAGGGTTTCAACCATTTTGCCAAGAACATTCAAACTTTTGTAATTAAGATCGATCTGGTCGGCACTAAAGGTTGTCCAAACGTGTACGGTTTTACCGGAGCTTTTCTTGAATTCGGTTAACAGCGGCAAAGATCTGGGTCTTGTTACTGCCGATAGATCGGTTGAAGGATCGACTTCGATGGCAAGATTTTCAAACCCTTGCTTTTCCTCTAAATAATTTTGAAACCACATACTCTTTGCCGAAACATGGTTGAGCACAAGATCGAACATCAGCTTAAAATCCTGGCCCAGTTGCTGAATATTTTTCCAGGTTCCGAGATCAGGGTTCACTGATAAAAAGTCCGTGACGGAAAAACCATCATCTGAAGAATATGGAAAAAACGGCAGGATATGGATGGTTGAAAATATGCCTTTAAATTTGCTTTTGGCAAATTCATAAAGCGTTGTCAGTGGAGCTTCCCCATTTCGATTCAAGGTATCGCCATATGTTATTAAAAACACATCCTTTTCGGAAAAATAGCCGTTTGCCCGCTCTTTGCGAACTGGAAATTGTTCAATCAAAACCGCAACTTTTTCAAAAGCAAGGCGTCCTGTTTGCGGGCCATAGATCCTTTCCAGGATATGCCCAACCGCATCCATGCCTGCCATCGTCCCGCCTCCAATAAACTAAGTTTTAATATTATAAGCCTTGATCTTACTTAACAAAGAAGGATGACTGATTTCAAGCAATTGGGCAGCTTGCGTGCGGTTGCCGTTTGTTGCCCGCAGGGCCCGGGTAATGAATTGTTTTTCCAGAACCTTCTGAGCCTCCTTTAGGGAATATCCTTCAAACAGGCCGTCAAGGGTATTTGTTTCCGTTTCAGATCCTGGTTTAAGCGGAAAGTTATCCGGCAAAAGATTCGGTTCTTCTGACAAAACCATTGCCCTTTCAATGACGTTTTCCAGTTCCCTGACATTCCCCGGCCAGTTGTGCTTCAGTAACAAAGACAAGGCAGCCGGCGTTATCCCCTTTATGTCCTTATCCAGGCTGATGTTAAACTTATTAATAAAATGCTGGCTTAAAAGCGGGATATCTTCGGGACGATCCTTAAGTGGCGGCAGTTTGATTGATAACACATTCAGCCTGTAAAAAAGGTCTTCACGAAATGTACCTTGCCGAACTTCGTCCTCCAGATTTTTTGCCGTTGCCGCGATGATACGAACGTCGACCTTCATGGTCTTGGAACCGCCGACCGGTCGTATTTCATTTTCCTGCAACACCCTCAGAAGCTTCACCTGCAAAGAGAGCGGCAGTTCGCCGATTTCATCAAGGAAAATCGTACCACCATCTGCTTCCTGAAACAGCCCCTTTTTATTTCTGTCCGCCCCGGTGAAGGCGCCCTTTATATATCCAAAAAGCTCACTCTCCAGCAGATTTTCAGGAATTCCGCCACAGTTCACGGGAACAAGCGGCTTTTTCGATCGTTCTCCTTTGAAATGAATTCCCCTTGCAACCAATTCTTTCCCTGTTCCACTATCACCGCAAATCAACACCGTGGTATTGTATTGGGCCACCTTCTCTGCAAGCTTGAATACCGCTTGCATAGCCTCGCTTTTCGACACCATGTTGCCGAAATGATAATTTTCTTGAATTTTACGAATCCGTTCCTTCAACCAACGGTTTTCCCTTTTTAAACTTTCCCGCTCTTCCGCCTTTTTCAAGGCGAGCAGAACCTCATCGGATTTAAACGGCTTGGATATATAATCGTAGGCCCCCTTCTTCATAGCTTCAACAGCAGTATCTATGCTGCCGTATGCTGACATCATGATAACGGTGGTTGCCCACAGCTTGTCACGCGCGTTTTCAACAAATTCCATGCCACTCATTTTGGGCATCTTAAGGTCACAGAGGATAAAATCGTATAAGGTTTGATCAACCATATCCAAGGCTTCTGCCCCGTCAGATGCTGTCTCGACACGATAGCCGGATTTGCTGAGCAGCGCGGACAGCATATGACGCATGTTTTCTTCATCATCGATGATCAGCAGACGCTTTTGTAGAGACTGGCCGTCTATTTTAACTTCACTTTTCATTGCTATTGCCCAACGTTTCATTTTTTGCCCCGGCAACGCTCAGGGGCAGATCTACAATCATGGCGGTCCCTTGGCCAAGACTGCTGGTTGCTTTGATTTTCCCACCGAGTCCCTCAATAATCATGAAACTGACTGAAAGGCCCAGTCCTGTGCCCTTCCCCGGTTCTTTGGTTGTATAGAAAGGATCGAAAATATTATCCAGATGCTCTTCTGCTATGCCGGGGCCGTTATCGATAAATTCAATCCGCAGGATGTCCGCAGCATTCCCGGCATCAGCTTGCTGGCTCGGCACGACCTTACTGGTTATGGTTATTTTGCCATTTCTGCCCTGATCCACCAGGGAAATAGCGGCGGCAGCATTAATTAGCAAATTTAAAAAAACCTGACGCAGTTGATTGGAATCAGCAATTACGGTGTCGGTTTCCGCCCTCAGATCGAGCTGCAAGTCAATACTGGCCATGACGGACTGAAACTTAAACGCATTAATTACATCGTTTACGATTTCATGAACAGGAACAGCTTGGAACCCTCCGCTCGCAGGCCTTGAAAAATCAAGCAGTTGTCTGATAATCGTATTGATTCGATGTATCTCATTTTCTGTTCGAATAATAAATTCTTTTCTATCTTCATCTGAAATATCATTTTGTTTTAAAAGTTCCAGATAACCGGTAACAATACCGATCGGATTTCCGATTTCATGGGCAATCCCTGAAGATAATCTGCCGACAGATGCCAATTTTTCCGCCCTGATAACGTCTTGTTGGGCCTGTTTTAAATCAAGATTGGCCTTTTCCAGAGACTTTACCGCAGCCCGAAGCGTCTCTTTGTCGGCGGCGATGTGTTTCAACATGCTGTTTAGTGCCCTGGACAGTCTGTTAAACTCATTATCCCCTTTCTCATACAGAAAAATCATTTCAGCATCTTCCGTGTATTCATCGGCTCTTTTGACCAGGTGTTGCAACGGCTTCACCGTCAGCTTCGACAAACGATAAAGGCCGGCCAGTGTCAACACCACCGTATTGATGAAAAGATAGATCAAAAAAATGTGTTGCGCCCGTCTTAAACTGCTGTAGATTTTTTCAAGGGGTAAGACCACGCTGGCACCTGCGATGATCCTCCCTTGCCGATATATCGGCGCCGACAAAATCAAATAACGGCTCTGTTTCCAGAATACCGCCCAGGTTGTACCGACAAATCGGGTAATTTTATTTCTGGACAAAAGGGATTGCCTGGCAAGTATTTCAAGTTCCCCGTTTAAAGCGCAGCCGGTCCTATCTAAAAATATTTTATTTTTATCTGCCCCCAGAATTAAACCGCATGCATACCCTCCCTCATCTAACAGTTTTTCAAAATTGCCTGTAAAATTAAAGTCAAGAATATTTTTTAGCGGTCCAGGATAATTCGCAAGGTTCAATTCGATTGCTGAAATAAAGAGATATCCATTGGAGATTTCGGATCGCAACAGGGTCCGTTGGGCTGTATGAATCATCACAAAATCGATCAGAATCATTGCCAGTACGAGCAGGACAGACAAGTTAATGGCAATATTTGTTTTTAATCCGTGGCGAAGCACATCAAACCTATTAGACCAATTGAGTTAAACTCAAATAGGTGTTATCCGTCATTTACTATCGAAAACTATCATATACATTTCGTGAATGCAAATACCTCCTGAAAACGCAAAAAAAAAAACCCGGAACCTGTATTAGATTCCGGGCATTAAAGAGATTTTCGGCGGCGTCCTACTCTCCCACTCAGCCTCCCGAGCAGTACCATCGGCGCAAAAGAGCTTAACTTCCGTGTTCGAGATGGGAACGGGTGTTTCCTCTTTGCTATTGCCACCGAAAAAATAAATTACAATCTCGGCATGTGACAATTTAAATAGCGGTACAAAAAACGTTCAAATGATTGTGCAAATTATTTTGCGGCCAAGCCGCACGACCGATTAGTACCAGTAAGCTGAATGCGTTGCCGCACTTGCACACCTGGCCTATCAACCTTGTCGTCTTCAAGGGGTCTTCAGTTCCGCTGGTTTCCCAGCGGAAGGGATATCTTATCTTGGGGTTGGCTTCCCGCTTAGATGCTTTCAGCGGTTATCCATTCCGAACTTAGCTACCCAGCAATGCCGCTGGCGCGACAACTGGAACACCATTGGTTCGTCCATTCCGGTCCTCTCGTACTAGGAACAGCTCCCCTCAAATATCCTACGCCCACGAAAGATAGGGACCAAACTGTCTCACGACGTTTTAAACCCAGCTCACGTACCACTTTAATCGGCGAACAGCCGAACCCTTGGGACCTGCTACAGCCCCAGGATGTGATGAGCCGACATCGAGGTG
>Ga0180009_10001541_pt1 | contig 28147 bp, 16 predicted proteins | sample OS_PC_MetaG_FD_123537 | JGI IMG/M metagenome (GOLD analysis project Ga0180009, IMG submission 123537) | Groundwater microbial communities from the Aspo Hard Rock Laboratory (HRL) deep subsurface site, Sweden - OS_PC_MetaG | ecosystem: Environmental > Aquatic > Deep subsurface > Groundwater... | reverse complement strand
CTGTCGCGAAGGACTGGGCGGCGAGAGCAAGGCGCGAGGAGGAAGTCATACTTGAGGTATTTCGACGACGAGCAACGCAGCTATCGCCGTTCAGGACCAGCGAGAGGGTATTAGAACTCCCGCCGGGCAGGTCTAGATTCCGATCCATCGCAGGACCGGACAACTGCAGGAGCACCCCTCATGCCACATCAGCAGCTGGATCGCACCGGTGCCCACGCGCTCCTGAGCGCTCATGGCCAGGAGCACGCGCTGACCTGGTTCGACGAGATCTCGGTCGAACGTCAACAGCGGTTGCTGGAACAGATCGCGACGCTGGACCTCCCCTGGCTGCAGCGCACCTTCTCCACCCAGATCGCCGGGGTGCAGCCCCAGGACATCGCCCCCTACCGCGAGGTGATCCGCCCGGCGCGCGATCCGGACCGCGGCGCGGCTCTCGAGGCAGGAGAGGCAGCGCTGCGCGCCGGCCGGGTCGGGACGCTCCTCGTCGCCGGCGGGCAGGGGACACGGCTGGGATTCGATGGACCCAAGGGCGCCTTTCCCATCGGCGCCGTGAGCCATCGCACCCTGTACCAGATCCACGCCGAGCGGCTGCTCGCCCTGGGACGCCGCTACGGCACAATCCCGCCGCTGTACCTGATGACCAGCGACGCCAACCACGACGCCACCTGTGCCCAGTTTGCCGAGCACGACAGCTACGGGCTGCCCACCGACCGCGCGTTGATCTTCCAGCAGGGGCTGGCTCCCGCCGTGGACGAGACGGGCAGGCTACTGCTGGGCGCCAAGGACCATGTCGTGATGACCCCCAACGGCAACGGCGGTCTCTTCGCCGCCATGCGCGACGGGGGCGCATTCGCGCACATGAGGGACAACGGTGTCGATGTGATCAGCTACATCCAGGTGGACAACCCCCTGGCGCTGAGCTGCGACCCGCTCTTCGTGGGCTACCACCTGCACAGGGAGAGTCACTTCTCCTGCAAGGCCATCGACAAGGTGGGGCCGCAGGAGAAGGTCGGCTGCTACGCCCTGGTCCGCGGGCGGCTGCGCATCGTGGAGTACACCGAGCTTCCGGCCGAGCTGGCCGAGCAGCGCGATGACGAGGGTGAGCTGCTCTACGGCCAGAGCAACCCCGGTCTGTTCGTCTGGAGCCGAGAGTTCTGCGAGGCTCAGGCCGCACGGGAGGACCTGCCGTTTCACAAGGCGCACAAGAAGATCCCGCACATCGACGCCAACGGCAAGCTGGTCAAGCCCACGGAGCCCTGTGGCTACAAGTTCGAGAGCTTCGCCATGGACACCCTGCCTGACGCGCCGCGCAGCCTCGTGATGTGGTGCAATCGGGACGCCGAGTTCGCACCGGTGAAGAACGCCACCGGCACCGACAGCCCCGAGTCGGCTCGGCGTCTGATGAGCAGGCTCTACGCCGGCTGGATCCAGCAGATCGGCGGCACCATCGTCGAGCAGGACGCCCAGATCGAGATCAACCCCCTCCACTCCCTCGACGCCGCAGAGCTGGGATCGAAGCTGGTTGCCGACTTCCAGGTCCAGGGCGATCTCTACGTCCGTCCCCTGGACTGACTCCGCGGGGGTAGCACGTGCTGCTCGACTACGACCAGCCCCTGTTCCGCCCTCCCAGCGAGGCCACATCCCTGATCCTGCAGGTCACCCTCGGCTGCTCGCACAACCGCTGCTCCTTCTGCAGCATGTACCGCACCAAGCGCTTCCGTCCGAGGCCGGCCAGCGAGGTACTGTCGGAGATCCAGCATGCGCGGGCTCTGTGCGGCCCCGCCGTGCCCCGGGTCTTTTTCGCCGACGGCGATGCCATGTGTCTGTCCGCGCGCCGGCTGCTCCAGATCTTGCAGCCGCTGGGTCAGGCCTTCCCGCAGCTGCAGCGAGTCGGCATCTACGCCAACGCGCGCGACATCCTCTCCAAGAGCGACGACGATCTGAACCAGCTGCGGCAGCACGGGCTCAAGATCATCTACCTCGGCCTGGAGAGCGGCGACCCGCAGACGTTGCAGCGGGTGGACAAGGGCGCGACCGTGGAGCAGATGGTGCTGGCGGTGCGCCGCGCCCGGGCCGCCGGCATCGCCACCAGCGTCATGGTGCTGGTCGGGCTGGCGGGCCGACGGCGCAGCCTGGAGCACGCGCGTGCGTCTGCCACGGCGATCAACCGCATGGAGCCGAGCTACACCGCGCTGCTGACCTACATCCCCACCGCCGGCTCGCCGCTGTTCGAGGAGGTGGCCAGTGGTCGCTTCGAGCTGCCGGGGCCGCTGGAGTCGCTGCAGGAGATCCGCGAGCTTGTGGCCCACATCCGCTGTCACACGCACTTCAGCTGCAACCACGCCAGCAACTACCTGCCCCTGCGGGGCAGGTTGCCGTCCGCCAGAGCCGAGCTGCTCGTGCGGATCGATGGGGCGCTGGCCGGAGAGATCCCGATCAAGCCTGAGCTGCTGCGGGGGCTGTGAAGGCCAGCAGCTTAGCCCGGCTACATCATGTGAGCAGCTGCGGTTGTGGTCTCGCGCGGAGCAGCCAAGCGGCCTTCCCAAGCACAGTCCACCCCGGCGTCTCGAGCCGCGCGGCATGCCGCCCTGGCGCTCAGAGTCTCCCGCTTTTCTTTTCGAGCTCCGCGCGGGCCACAACCGCCTCCGAATCTAGCCCTCGAGCAGCCCCAGCCGCACCAGCTCGGCCCGCAGCCGGTCGGCGCCCTCGAACAGCGCCGCCTGCATCCCCAGGCTCCGCGCGGCGTCGACGTTCTGCTGTCGATCGTCGACGAACAGCGTCCGCTCGGGTGGGGCGACCGTCTGCGCTGTCAGGCAGCCATAGGCCCGAGGGTCGGGCTTGCGGTACCCGGTGACGCAGGAGACCACGTAGCCCTCGAAGAAGCGGTCAAGCTGCAGATCCAGGCGCATCCGCTCCACCCACGGGCTGTAGTTGGACAGCACCCACAGCCTCGCGCTGCCCCGATGCAGCTCGGCCAGCAGCGAATCCATCTTCTCGACGAAGCGGTAGCTGGCGAGGATCGTGTCGCGCAGGTCCGCTCCCACGACGCCCGGGGGTGGCGGCCGGCTGAACATTCGGGCCAGGTAGGCCTCCTCGTCGATGGCGCCGGTCTCGAAGTCGACCCACGCCTGACCGTCGAGCAGCTGAAACAGCTGCGCCTGGGTGCAGTGCAGTCGTCGAGGCACCTCGTTGAAGATCGGGTCGCGCACCACCGTGTCCATCAGGTCCAGGGCGAGCACTGTTGGCAACGGCATTCCTGACGGTAACATGACCCCACGACTTCTGCCTCAGGGCGGTAACGCAATCACTCGTATTCGTTCGAAAAAGAATGGAGTGGACGACTCTATCTCGTGGTACATTCCTTTGCGCGTCGAGAGTGATCAATGAATCATACCGGCAGCCTGACTGAGTTCGCCCACATCATCATCGACAGCTACTTCATCATCGACATGGAGCACAACATCGTCGACTTCAATCGTGCGTTCCACTCGATGCTCCCGCGACCTTTGGCACGCAACCTGAAGACCAGGAAGTGCCACGAGGTGCTGCAGCTGGAGATCTGCAAGGCCAACTGCATCGCTCGCCAGTGCTGGGAGGGCAACCGCAGCGTCCGGCTGGACGAGATCTGCGGCAGGGTGGCTGGCGAGGGCGACGAGCTCCGGTTCATCCTCAGCGCCATTCCGATCCACGACGCGCAGGGGAAGATCATCGGGGCGATGGAGATGCAGCGCAACGTGACCGACGAGGCGCAGGTCCAGACCAAGTACCAGCGGCAGATGGAGGCCAGCGCGACGGAGAAGAAACGGCTGGGAGAGGATCTCCAGCTCAGGACCAAGCGCCTGTTCGAGGTCAGCCGCAACCTGTATCGCCTGCAGCAGGAGCTGGTGCGGGTCAAAACGGAGCTGTACGGCTGAGGACGCCAAGAGCCCGGATTATCTTTGACTTCTCGAGGCGTCTTCCCTAGGCTCGCCTCTGCAGATGGAACTGGATTCTTCCACCAACCCTTCACCAGAGCAGTCCGTCGCCTTCGGCAAGTATGTCTTCGTTGGCCGAGTGGGCTCGGGCGGCATGGCAGACGTCTACCTCGCGCGCCCGCGAGCCCAGCAACGGCTGGTCGCTATCAAGGTGATCAAGGAGAAGCTGGCACAGAAGACGGCATACGTCGACATGTTCGTCCAGGAAGGCAACCTGGCCGTCCTGTTGAACCATGACGCGATCGTCAAGACCTACGAGATCGGCCGAATCCACGGCCGACACTTCATCTGCATGGAGTACCTCCCTGGGGTTGATCTCACACTGATCCTGAGGCGCTGCCGCGGCAGCAGTGCGAGGCGGCTTCCAGTGCCCCACTCTCTCTACGTCGTATTGCGGATGTGCGAGGGGCTGCACTACGCCCACGAGCTACGCGACCCGGAGGGCAAACTGCTCAACGTGGTGAACCGAGATGTCAGCCCCTCGAACGTTCGGGTCTCGTTCGACGGCGACATCAAGTTGCTCGACTTTGGCATCGCCAAGGCCACGTCGAGCCTCAGCAGCGAGATCGGCGTGCTCAAGGGCAAGTTCAGCCACATGTCTCCCGAGCAGGTCCGCGGCCTGCCGCTGGATCGTCGCTCCGACGTTTTTTCCTGCGGCATCGTCCTGCACGAGACCCTGACGCTGGAGAAGCTATTCCGTGGAGACAGCGACTTCCAGATCATGGATCTGGTCGGTCGGGCCGAAGTTGCCCCTCCCTCCAAGGGCAACCCCCGCGTGAGCAAGGAGATCGACTCCATCGCGATGAGGGCGCTGCAGAAGGAACCCAGGGACCGGTATCAGAGCGCCGAGGAGATGGCCCAGGATCTGCGCCGGGCCCTGGCCAAGTACAACTTCCACAAGAACGAGCTGAGGGACCTTGTGCGAGACTTCTGCCGCGGTGAGTTCGAGTCCGAGCAGAAGACCATCCAGCGCTGTGCCGACGTGGGGACGGGCCCCGAGCCGGTGCAGAGCGAACAAGCCGACCCGACTGATGAGGACTACGGTGTCCTGGTCAGCGTGCCCGTTGGCAACCCCCAGACAGCGCGACCAGCGACTCCCAGATGGATCTACGGTCTCCTCGCCCTGACGCTCGGGCTGTTGCTTGTGGCCGTGCTGCTGCTGATCGTGCTCTAGCCGGTCTGTTCCCCGACGGGTCCAGAATCGCTGTTGGATTTCTCGACCCACCCGAATAGAATTGATTCCTCTGAACGAGCCATGGACATCGAGCTCAACGACTACCTCGCTCCGATCTGGGAACGTCTCGGTCTGCCCCATCCACAGCAACGGGTAGCCGGTCTGTCGTGGGAAATGCTGCTCCGCGCCGCAGAAGCATCCAAGCTCTCCACCGTGGAGACGCTGACCGCCGCGGGGCTACGACTGTGCGTGAGCAACAATCCCGAAGCGGCTCTCGAACTGGTCAAGCAAGCAGAGCCCACCAACCCGCTGTACAGGTGGATGTTGCTCCAGCTCGCCATCGTGCAGCGGTCTCCAGAGCTGCTGGACGAGTGGCTGACGGGTTTCCACCTCTCGGATGCCGACCCTCTCGACGATCGGTCCTCAGTCGCCATCGGGGCGTTCGCGAGGCTAACGCTTCTGGGGCTACCGGCCCGCAGTGGCAAGGGTCTGCCTCCGGCCAGCGTTCCAGCCGCACGGATCGCGTTCCAGCTGGTGCTGATGAACCAGCAGCGGTGGGCCGATCTTGCGGTCGCCTTCCTGGAAGAGCCAAAGCTGGACGTCGCCGCAGCTCACTTGCTGGGCGATGTACTGGGGCGATACGAGAAACAGGCGGAGCTGCTACGAGAGGTCGAGGGGGATGCCCGCCTGCTGGCGGGCGAGACGCTGCTGGAGCTTGCCGTTCGCGGGAAAGGCAAGGAAGAGCTGGATCCGGCGCTGGCCCATCGCCAGCAAACGCTGGGGGGGATCACGGTCGAGGCCGGCGTCAACGCGGCCCTGATGGCCCTTCGTGGGAACGCCGATGCGCCGCCGCTGCCGTCGCTGGATGACGTCGAGTCGGCAAGGGCCTGGCGTCACCTGTGCTCCATGGTGGAACGCCTCACGACGCCTGGCCCCGTCGAGACGTTGACTACTCTGTATGAGCAGCAGGCGGCACAGTCCGCCCCGAGGCTGAGCAGCGCGCTGACCATGCGCGTTGCGGAACAGCAGATGGCGGCGCAGCGGTGGGAAGCTGCCCACGGCACGCTTCTGGGACTGGCGCGCTCTCGGTTCCTGCCCAGCGTTGCACAAGCCTACACGATGATCTGTTGCTGCTGCCTGCAACGCTGGGACGAGCTGGCGACAAAGCTCGTCGGCCTCGCCGGCGAGGAGGCCTCGTTCGAGGAGGCGGCCCCCCTGCTCCACCTGGCGCTGATGGCGGCCACCAAGGATACGAGTGGATCGGCGGGCCTGCTGCGGCGTATCCGCCGGGCCGTCGTCAAACAGGCGTTCCGGGCCAGCGGCAACCTGGCCGCTCTGCTTCACGCCGTCCACCATCTTCACGGGAAGAAGCGGGAGGCGACGGCGCTGCTGTCGCTCCTGTTCGACCGCTGCGCCAACGCCGAGGAGGCAGTCCTGTTCGGCCTGACACTGGCCGGAACAGAGCTCTCCAACGGGCGCGCCGATCGTGCCCAGGTCGCGCTGGAGCTGGTGAAGAAATCGGGGTCGTCCGGGCCGCTGCTGTCGATCATCAAGGCACTGACCCATGCTCACCAGCGCAACTGGCCCGCCGCGGCCGGCGAGCTGGAGGAGCTCTCCCGCAACCTGCCTGCCGCCGAGGCCGTCACCGTGCTGCGAACCGCGGCTCACCTGACGGCAGACAGGGGCGGCGACGTGGGGCAGGCAATCCGGTTACTGGAGACAGCACTGACGCTCGATCCCACGGCGGCCACCATCCTCGAGGAGCTGGCCGCGCTTCACCTCCAGAACGGAGACCCGATCGGGGCAACGCAGATGCTGTCCGCCACGGCGGAGGCCACCCAGGATCCTGATCGGTCGGCCGATATCCTCTGCGCCATGGCTGAGATCCACGGCATCAACGACGTGACCCAGGCCGAGAGGGCCTTCCGACGGGCGATCGAGCAGCGTCCGGGCCATCGCCGGTCACTCGAGGGGCTGGCTCGGCTGCTCAAAGCAAGCGGTCGCCCGGAGGAGCTGCCTGCTGTTCTCAAGCAGCTGATCGCACTCACGGCTGGAGAGGATCAACGAGAGCTGGAGGAAGGTCTGTGCGCTGTCCACCTCGAGCTGTGGCAGCAAGGGCATGGGCCAAAGGACGCTGAGAGCTGCGTCGAGGCCTGTGCTGCCGTTCTGAAGCAGGACAACGGCAACGAACGTGTGCTGGGGATCCTGACAACCGTGTGCGAATGGCTGGAGTGTTGGGACGAGATCCTGCGCTGGGTCGACCGCCACCAGGCAAAATCGGTGACCGCCTTGCGGGCTCTGGCCAGCGCCTACCGGGGCACCGGTCGCATGGAGGACCTTGCCGACGTGCTCCAGGCTCTCACGCAGGTCGCCCAGCCGCGGGAGCGCTACGAGGCGGCAATGGAAGCAGGCGAAATCTGGGTGAGACTCGGTGGACTGGCCAGGGCCGAGCAGTGCTATCAGTTTGCCGTGGAGAGCTTCCGGGATGTCAAGGCCTTCGAGTATCTGAGCGACATCCTGCGGGGGCAGAGCAGATGGGTCGAGCTGATCGGGGTACTGGAGCAGCTGGTCGAGGTCACATCAGAAGAGCGAAGGTGCCCGATCCACCTCGAGATCGGGCGACTCTACGCACATCGGGGGGACAGACGAAGCGCGATCCGCCACCATGAGTTGGCCGTTGAGCTCGATGCCTCGAGCCAGGAAGGGCTGCGCAGCCTTGCCGATCTCCTGGAACAGGAACACAGCCCATCGGACCTGGCCCGGGTGCTGGAGAAGCTGCTCGTGGCGGTGGAAGGGACCGAGGAGGACCTTCAGGTCACCCTGCGGCTCGGTGGGGTCTATCGAGAGCTGGAGGACGAGCGGTCGGTCCTGCGGGTCGCGGCGCGGATCCACCGCCTGTTCCCGGGTGATCGGGAGGCAGCGGTACTGGTCGAGGAGGTCTACCTGCAGCACGGCTGGTACGCCGACCTCTGCGAGTTCTACGAGCGTCGGATCCAGTTCCTGGAGGAGCAGAAGAAGTCTCGCGATGAGGTGGTGCAGCTGCTGAGGCAGAAGGGCAACTACGAGCTCTCAAAGCTCGGGGCCGTGGCCGAGGCGGTCGAAACCCTGACCCGGGTCGTTGAGATGACCCCGAACGACGAGGAGACGCTCTCGCTGCTCGGCCAAGTGCTGTCCGAGGCTGGCGACTGGCAACGGTTGATGGCGGTATTCGAGAAGCGCGCCAACCAGCTCGATGACCAGACCGCGAAGATCAAGTCGCTGCACCAGGCCGCCGCCATTGCGGCCAAACAGCTGAACGATGAGGCCGAGTCCGAGCGGCTGTATGGTCGGATCTACCGCATCGATCCCAGCGACGCCGAGTCGTTCGCCTACCTGCGCGGGAAGTTGGAGGTCAGGCGAGACCACCTACACCTCGTCGACCTCTACGTCGACCGAGCCCAGCGGGTCCGTCCGGCTGCCAAGGTGGCCGAGTGCTTCGCCAAGGCAGCACACATCTGCGAGCAGATCAATGACCTTGCGCGCGCCAAGGACCTGTACCACCAGGCGTTGGAGGTACAGGCGAACTGGTTGGTGCCGCTGCAGTCTCTGTCAAGAATCTACGAGGCGCTGGAGGACTGGGACCGTTTCTTGGAGGTCACGGGGCGCCTGACCCAGCTGGAGAGCGACGCGGCGGCCAAGGCGCTGCTCTACTTCAAGTATGGGTCTGTGCTGGAGACGAAGTACCACCGTGAGGAGGAGGCAGCAAAGCACTACAAGGCAGCGATCAGGACGTCGGGGCTGTGCTTGCCGGCGATCCATAGTCTGCGGGAGATCCATGCGCGGCGGTCGAGCTGGCCTCAAGTCATCGAGACCCTGAAGCTGGAATCTCACATCTGGTCCGATGCGAAGGGGCGGGCGGCAGTCCTGTCTCAGATCGCCGAGATCTACCGGGGCAAGCTGCATGACCCCCAAAAGGCCTTCGAGTACTACCAGCAGGCAATCGAGACTCATCCGGAGAACCTGACGGCGGGATTGGCGTTGTTCGAGGTCAGCGTTGAGGAAGGAAACCGCAGCCAGGCGGTCAAGTGGGGCCAGGTGGTGGCCAAGCAGGTGGCCAGCCGGGGAAACAAGGCGCAGCAGGCTGACTTCTTCGTCAAGTGGTCGGGAGTGCTGCAGGAGATCGGTCAGTCAAAGGACGCGGCGAAATACTATGTTCGTGCGCTCGGGCTACGGCCAGGACAGCAAGAGGCGCTCTTCGGGCTGCTGAAGCTGTGCCGTGAGGCACCCGATGCGTATGATTACGCCGAGGCGTTTGCGGATCTGCTCAAGGACGCCAACAAACGCGAGGACCTGGTGGCGACGGCAATCATCTCTGCCGGCATGGGCGCGCTGGCAGAGCGTCGCGCCGACCCTGATACCGCGATCAAACTCTACGAGAGAGCCATCGAGTTCGCGGGCGAACAGATCGAGCTGGCCCGGCCAATGGCCGATCTGCTGGTTCTCGTGGGCCGCGAGGAAGAGGCCGTGGCACTCGTTGGGCGCTGCCGCCAGGACGTGGATTTCAGGGCCTGGGTCAGTGCGACCCTCTGGCTGGTTGACTACTACACCATCTGGCGACAGGACTACGACTCCGCCATCGGCCTGTGCCAGGAGGCAATCGATGCCCAACCCAACCTGACCGACGTACGTGTGCGGCTGGCCCGGGCGGCCATGATGCAGGGTGCGCCCAAGGCTGCCAGGGCGCAGTACGAGGCGATCGAGAAGCGGCTCTCGGTCCAGGGAGACGCCCCCGATCGTGCCAGGTACCATCACTGCCTGGCGCTTGCCGCTGATCTGGCCGGGGATCGCACAACCGCCGAGAAGTACTGGAAACAAGCCACCGAGCTGTTGCCAGCATGGATGCCACCCTACCTGGCGTGGGTCCGGCGGCTCCTCCTGCGAGGCCAGACAGCCGAGGCCACGGCGGTGGTGGGCGCCGCCGTGGCGACAGTGCCAGAGAAGGATCCCGACCTGCTTCGCTTGCGGATCCTGTTGCACCAGCACGTGGGCGAGACGAGGCAGGCTGTTGACCTGTGCCGGCAACTCGCCACGACGAACAGGGCCGAGCATAGCGACCGGATCGTGCTGTCGAGGCTGCTGGCACAAGTGGGGGAATCGGCCCAGGCGGTGGAGATGTTGCGACAGGTCGTTGTGGGGCAGCCGGATGGCATCCCAGCGCTCGAGGACCTCGAGCGCCTCTGGGCAGCCAGCGGGGCAGCACGGCAGGCTCGTCGGGCAAGGGCAGTGTTGGCGCTCGCGACGGGGTCAGAGGCAATCCCTCTCGAGTCACCGACACTTGGACCGCTCCCGGACACGGTTTGGCAACAGTGTTTGGTGGGGGTATCAACCCACCCGGTCGACGGGGTCTGGGGGCTGCTCTCCAGCGTCATCGAGATCGATCGGGGGGACCAGGGTGGAATTCGGATCGACCCGGTGGACGAGCCGACGGTCAACGTGGTTCGCACGAGAATGAACATGGTGTTCGGTGGCTCGCTTAGCCTCGCGAGCGGCAAGGCATTGGCGGTTCCATGGTTTCTGGACGGCGAGTGGCTTGTCGTGTCGGAGGATCTGTGTGGAAACGCGGAGGCATGGCCGTTTCTGATGGCAGTCGGTCTCTCAGTGCGCCGCGCTGGATACGTGCATCTGTTCGAGCCAACAAGCCAGCAGCAGCGATTCGAGCTCGGCCGAGGCGTTGCACGCCTCCTCTGCCCGGACAAAGGCGTATCCGTGCTCGCACCTGTGATTGGCAAGCTCCCTGCGAAGACCCAGCGCCAGCTGACTGCTCACGTCTCGAGGCATCGCATGGCCGCAGACTCGGTGGACGAGCTTGCCCGAACGTGGCTCCTGGCCATTGAGACTGCGGCGATGAAGTCAGCGTTGTTGGTGACCGATGACATCCAGTCCGCCGCGAGACTGTTGGCCGTACAGCGGGGCATCTCCTTGGATCTCGTGGAGAAAGGCGGGCTTCCAGGCGCATTGCCGGAGATGGTGCAGATGATCGATTTCTACCTGTCGGAGCGGTTCGAAGCTGCCCGCAGTCAGCTGGAGGGCCGTTCGTAAGTACTGGACAACGGTCAGCGTGGGCGGTAGGTTCATCCTAGGATACTGAGCATGGGCTCTCGACTGGTCGTCGAAGTTCAAGAGAAAAACGATATCTCCTTCGTCAAGCTGACGGGGATCATCGACGAGGACAACGATCTCGCCGAGGTGATTCAGAAGATCAACAAGGCCCATGTGGTCATCAACACGGCGGACCTGGATCGCATCAACTCGTGCGGTGTCAGGGACTGGGTCAACTGGCTGGGGGATCTGAAGCGCAAGGAGGCAGACTACTACTTCGTCGAATGCTCGCCGGCAATCATGGCCCAGGTCAACCTGGTCAACAACTTCGTCGGCTCGGGCACGATCCTCAGCTTCTACGCGCCTTACTTCTGCTCCTCCTGCGACACGGACAAGATGCTGCTGATCGAGGTGAGTGAGGCGGCGAAGACCACGCCTTTCCGGGCTCCGACATGCCGGTGTGACCAGTGCGACCACACCATGGAGTTCGACGACATCGAGAGTTCGTACTTCGCCTTCCTGAACTCGAGTCCCGACAGACCGGTCGAGAGTTCGATCATCGAAGCCTGCAAGTCTCACTTTGCGGACTCCGACCGCCTCCGCGGCAGAACCTCGCCGATGCCGATGGTAACACCATCCACTCCGTCGGCGGACTCGTTCTCGTCCCTGCTGACCGCGCCACAGAGCCTGAGAGGGCTGCTGACGAACAGTGTTCTGCCCGACGAGGAGCGGCAGGTACAACCAGCGGCCCTGGGCCATACCCTGCTGTACGTCATCGTGGGCCTGCTGGCGCTGGCGATTGGCCTTCTTGGCTACGTCGTGATCCGATCACTCTGACCAGCCGGGCCGGTTTGTGTCAGATGCGCCGTCCATCGTCGGCGGTGGTGACCGAAAGCAGCTGGATCCCGGCCGCCTCCTGACTCGGTCGATCGAGGACGCAGATGAACTCTGCAAGCCGCCCTGGCATAATGTTGATCACCAGCTTGGTCACGGTGCTGGTCACCAGGTAGAGGCCCAGGCCGGCACCCAGCTTCTTGTCCTCGATCTGAGCCTGGCTCCTGACGCATCGCGAGAGGCAGCGGTGCAGGTCAGCGCGCTGGAACGAGCCAAAGCGGTCACGCACCGAGAGGTAGACGGTCTTGCCGTGCACGGCGAAGCGAAAGGACACCGGTCGCGGGGTGGGATGGTGGATGCGGTCGCTGGGGGCGATGTCCCGGAACAGCCGGTTTCCCTCCTCGTCCACCGGGGCCTGGTACATGGCGTTCATCAACAGCTCCTCTGCCGCCTGTGCCGCCGCTCGCCGCAGGCTTCCACGGAGCCGGCGCTCCTGAAGATCTCTGGCAAGGTCCTCGAGGGCCTCACATCGGTCCTCGTAGGTCCGCAGCCTTCGGTAGTTGATGCTCACCGAGGGAGGCAGATAGCGCTCCAGACCGAAGATGGCGCCGCTTTCGAGCTTCTCGGCCACTGACTGGACGGCCTCGCAGGTCCCGCTCCTGAGCATGAGGTGGTTGACGCGCTCGTCTCGCATGTGGTGGGCGATTAGCCGTACATCCAGCGTCGGCAGGATCAGGGCCACATGTGCATCGGACCGAAGGGCGGCCAGGAGCCTCGCCGGAGATCTGAGGTGGGGCCCCAGCTCGCAGATCAGGAATCGATAGTTTGTCATCGATTCGACCGGCTGGCCGCCGACGATCCTGTCCACCTTCCTGGGCAAGAAGCTCACGCACTTGCCCAGGGAAGCGGCTCGGGTCTTGGATGACGCAGCTACGAGGACCCGCGCTTTGCTCAAAGGGCACCCTGAGTAGAAACTAACAATACGCCAGGTGTTCGTGGGGTCAAGAGGCATGCTTCATGACCCGGCAAGAGGTTGTAGTGAGCGCCGCGGTACGACCATCCATAAAATCAATGTGTTGGCAGAGGGCACATCGAGCATACAAGGCGCAATGGAGGGTCTCAAAACCGCCCAAACGAGGCCCTTGACCGGACTATGGATCACGCCCGGGTCAAGGTAGCCAAATCTCTGGCTGGGGGTCACTGATCGGATGTTCAATGACGCTGCCTGTTGTCACATCCTTGAGAAACACCGCGACCCATGGCAACATCAATCGGGTGGTGATCTCCAGGCGAGGAGCGTGCAGTGGATGATCGCAAGATCTTGGTGGTGACAGACAATCGCAACGTGAGGCGGTACGTGGCGCGTTCACTGGCCTCGGCTGGCCATCGAATAACGCATTGCCACTGGGATCGACCACTACTGGAGAACCTTGTCTGCACCTCACCCGAGATGTGCATCATGGACGCAAATGGCAAACGCGAAGAGATCGTGTGGCTGTTGCGTCATCTGTGCCAGCACTATCCAGACACGCTCTCTCTGCTGATCTGCCACGAGAGCGCGGACCAGTTCGTCAGGGACCTTCTGGTGGACGGGAACCTGAACAATCTCATCGCCAAGCACGGCGGGTTTTCGGGGTCGGAAGAGATCATCGACGAATCGGAGCTCATCGTCACCTGCCAGAAGCTGTTTCGTCGCGACATCTTCGGAATCGACAAGTACCTCACGACATGGGCAATCAAGATCCACGAACAGCGCGTTCGTAGTACCGCTGACAAGTCCGCGATCATCCAGGAGCTCATCGACTACCTGGACATTGTTGACTGCTACGGCGCAATCAAGCACGCCATCCTGCTCGTGGCGGACGAGCTGATCATGAACGCCCTCTACAATGCTCCACGCGATCAGAACGGGGCCGCCAAGTATGACAAGGTGGATCGTCGATTGGGCCTCACGCTCGAGCCCCAAGAAGAGGCCGTTTTCCGCTACGCCTGCGACGGCAAGCACATCGCGCTGTCGATCACTGACCCCTTTGGCAGCCTGGACCGCGCCGTGATCATGCGGTATCTCGAGCGGTCTTTTGGGCCCAAACTTGCTGATGTCGAGCCTTCGAAAGAGGGAGGTGCAGGGCTTGGCCTGTACATGGTCTTCAACTCCATCACCCAGCTGACCTTCAACATCGAGGTTGGCAAGGCGACGGAAGTGATCGCCATGTTCTACGTCCGGCGTGGGGCCCGCGCTTTCAGGGCCTCTGGCCGCTCGCTCAACATCTTTGTCCTCCAGTAGCGAGGGCGCCTCACCCAGACTTGTCGATTCTGCCAGGTAGCGTATTCTGATTGACGCGAAGTTCGTCGAGGACAAAGACCTTGCCGGTCAAAGACCCTCATGCCAGAGTTCGCAAGCGCCTGGCGAAGCTGAAGAAGCGGCACAGGTACCTCGATGCCGTCGAGGTCCAGAAAGAGATCTGCCGTTCCAACGATCAGAATGATTCCGACTGGCAGGAACTGGCAGAGCTGGCACGACACGCCGGGCTCGCAGACCTGGAGCTGGCCTCGCGATTCCGCGTGGCCGAGCTGACGCTCGTGGGGCCAGACGAGTGGCTGAGGCTGGCGGACCAGGCATCGAAATCCGCCTTTGCCGAGGATGCGGTGGAGGCGCGGTTTCGCGCCGCGGACGCAGCAGCTCGGATGGGAGACTGTCGCTGGGCCATCAAGCTCTGTGATGTTGTCCTGAGTGACAGCCCTCAACACGAGCCGACAAGACGCATTCGTGGGCTGATGATCCGGCGCCTCGAGAACCTCGAGGCAGATGTGGATAGCGAATGGGGTGGCGATTCCACCCTGACCTTTCTTCGCAACGGTCTGGTGGCGAAGGACCGCGCCGAGGTCAACTATGCCCAGGAGCAAGCATTCGACGAGATCACGCAGACCGAGTGGCCGCCGGAGCCTGTTGAGCTGGAACCGGCACAACGCTTCAAGGACTGGCCCACGATCCTCGAGCGGCAGTGCCTGCTGTTCCTGGGCAGCAGCAGCCGCATGGGCTCTGCAGTGACCGGGCTGATGGACACAGTCGTCTTTGGCCCCGGTGCGGCCGTCTTCGAGCAGGGAAGTCAATCTGATCTGCTCTACTCGATCTGCTCAGGCGCCGTTTGCATATCGAGGGGGCGAAGTAGGTCACGAGACCTTGGCACCCTGCACCCGGGGACGTTTTTTGGCGACGTGGGAGCCATCTCTGGCCTGCCCGCAACGACGCATGTTCACGCAGCTGAAGAGTCCGAGATCGGGGTGCTGAGCCGTTCAGCGCTGAATCGTGTGGTGGAGCAAGATCCGCCAGTGGCCGCAGAGCTGGTCGCCCGACTACGACATTGCTACCTCGGCGCCATAGCCGCCATCAGTCCGATCCTTGCAGCCTGCATCACCCCCAAGTGGCGCTCCCTGTCGACGGACAGCGACTGGGTCACCTTCTCGGCGGGGACCACGGTCGCAGAAACGGGCGAACCGGGTGCTCTGTACGCCATCATCACCGGCAGTGCCGAGGTGATCCTGCCACCCGGGACCCGACTCGGCGTCCTGTCCCCGGCAGACCTGATCGGCGAGATCGATCCATCTCCCGTGACAGTGAAGACCCTCACCGCCCTGTTTGCTGTCCGTGTGGAGCGACACCTCCTCGAGCATCTGCCAGAAGATGCTCGTTCCGAGGTCTCGCGGCGTGCCGAGCAGGGCCGACGTGCCCTTGAATCCTACAGCCCGCCGTGCAATGGCACGGCAACGAGGGGACAGTGAACCAAAAGGCCATCATCATCTCGCCAGAACGCCCGCAAGGTCGCGCATGGGGCGCAACGGTGCAAGCACTGGGGAGCAGCGTGGAGATCCTCGACGCATACTCCGCGCCGGACCCGAACACCAACCTGGTCGTGATCTCGGCTCGGACTGGCGACCCCAATAGCCTGGTCGAGTACACCTTCTCCCTGGCACAACATTCGTCCGCCGTCGTGGTCCTCCCGGAGTTCGACCTCGCCTCCTCCGTCCACCTCTTCCGCTCGCCAGCAGTGAAGACGGTGCTGGCCGAGGAATACGCCGACTCGCGGCTGCTGGCGTATGTCTGCTCCAGGCTGCTGCAGGGCGACATCTTCGGCATCTGGAAAGCGATCCCCTGGGGGGCGCAGGTGCACTCGATGCTGGTCAACAGCCACAACGAGCGCACCCGGGCCCTGGCCGCCGTGGAGCAGTACCTGGGCGCGCTCCGGGTCCGGGGCAAGCACTCGGATGCCATCCGCCTGGCGACAGACGAGTTGCTGATGAATGCGCTGTACAACGCTCCAGTCGGGTCGAGCGGGCCGCTGTTCGCGGAGGTCGCTCCGAAAGACCGGTCCTCGTTGCGGCTCGAACGCCCGGTCATCATGCAGCTGGCTAGCGACGGAGCCCGCGTGGCGGTGGGCGTTCGGGACAGCTTCGGATCGCTGGCGCGGGCGACCGTCCTCTCCACCCTCAAGCGGTGCATGCAGTCGCCGGACCAGATCGACCGCAAGACTTCCGGCGCCGGCCTCGGCCTCTACATGGTGGCCAGCAACTCCACCGAGGTGATCATCAATGTGCTCCCCGGTACGGCCACCGAGGTGATCTGCGTGTTCGATCTTCAGTCGCCGGGGCAGCAACTGCGGCATTTCGGCTTCTACGAGGAGACCTTCGCACCAAACGCCGATATCGAGGACTCAAGGCCTGCCCGGCTGGTCGGCACAGCTCCGGCCAACCCGGGGCTGCCGCGCCTGATTCCGGCGGCCCTGATGGCGACGCTGACCCTGCTACTGGCCATGGCAGCGCTGCTCCTGTGGCCCCACCTGAACCGCCCCGACAAGGGGGCAGTCAAGGTGACTGTCTCACCACCCGGCAGCACGGTGTACGTCGACGGTGCTCGCCAGGGTGTCGCCTCGCCGGTGTTGACGATCGACAATCTGGAGGTGTCGACGGGCCACGCAATCGTGGCCCGGCGTGAGGGGTATCACGAGGCCCAGGAGGTCGTGACTGTCGCCGCCGGCCGCACCCAGACGATAATGCTCACCCTGGCACGTATCGGCGCAAGGGTGCACGTCACCTCGACGCCGAGTGGGGCGGCGATCTCGCTCGACGGCAAGCCGACAGGAAGACAGACACCTGCGGTGCTCGATGGGTTGATGCCCGCACGCAAATACGTGGTGCGCCTGACGAGGCATGGCTACTCCCCTGTGGAGACCAGGATCGTGCCATCAACCAGCGAGACGCTGCTGATGCAGCTGGCGCTGCCGCTGGCCGGTGGCTTTGCGCGCCTGACCGCAACGTCCGCGCCCGACGGGGCAAGGCTGCTGGTCAACGAGGTGGATACAGGCCTCATGACGCCGGTGGAACGGCACGTGCTGCGGGCTGGTCAAGCCTACATGATCTCTCTGGAGTTGGAGGACCATGTGCCCTGGCGCGAGCGCATCGCGCCTGCAGCTGGCGAGCTGGTCTCTCGCAGCGTGACGCTGCAACCTGGCGGTCCGGTCACCATTCGAGCCAACATCGAGGCCCGCCTGTCCGTCGCGGGTCGGGAACAGCCCTTGCCGCTGGTGAGCCTCATGCTGCCCACGGGGACACATCTCGTGCGAATTCGGGGCAAGAACCCATTCGTGGATCACACCTTCCCGATCAAGGTGAAACAGGGTGGAAGGATCACGCGCGTGGTTCAGTTCGGGACCGTAGCCGTCCAGGGACCCGATGCCGTCGTCGTAGTGAACCCACAGGTCAAGGTCAAGCGACTGGCATTGCGGCCGGGAAAGCACGTCATCAGCATCGAGAACACGCAGTCAGGGAAGATACGCAAGAAGCAGCTAACGGTGACCGCCAACAAGGAGATCAAGGTCGCCCCCGTGCCCTGAGACAGGGTTCACCCGTTGTGCGGGCCCGCCTCTCTGGCGAGTTCTGGTCTCCTCCAGTTGGCCATCGAGGTGCCCGCCATCTCGACCTGGTTCGGTCTGAGCGCCCTGGGGCCGGCCGCGCTTCGCCCGTCACGCTCCGACTGACGAAGGAGGGATTTGCGGTCACTCACCCCTGCAGGGTAGTATCCTACATTCACTGTGGCTATCCTGGGAGGCCAGTCATGGCCCAGAACCGTGGCATCGGCATCAGAACCAAACTGATCGCAATGAGCACACTGCTGGTGATGGTGGCAGTTGGGCTCTTCGGCGTGATGAACAGCATACGTTCGCGTCGCATCATCAACGAGTCCTCACAGAGGCTCCGCAAGGAGATCATCGGCGGCTTGCGTCAAGCCGGCACCGGTCAGCTCGAGCTCCTGGCAGAGACCACCCGTATCGCCCTGGTCCAGAGCGACTACACCACACTGCAGACGATCATCCAGAACACCAAGAAGCAGGACGACCGCGTCACCCAGGTTGCGGTCATCGACAGTGCGCTGACCTACCTTGCGAACGGCGATTCGAAGCTGGTCGGGAGCAAGGCAGCGGGTGCAATCAAGACTTTCATCGAAAGCAACAAGCAGCCACCACTGCGTCGGAGTGGCGTCGAGCTCACCCTGGGCGGCCAGCGGATGCTCGCGTTCTCGGCCACGCTGGCTCATGAGGGGGGCGGGCACAGCACGGTTCTGCTGGCGTATGGCCTCAAGCAGCTGGAACGGGAGCTCAACGAGGCAGAGCGGCTCAAGCGCGAGGAGGTTGCACGAAGCCTCAAGAGCACTCTGGGTATCGGCGTGCTGTCGATCCTCCTGGGTGTCGTGCTTGCCATCCAGCAAGGACTGCGCATCTCCCGGCCGATCCAGGCGCTGGCGACCCAGGCCGACCGGATCGCCTCGGGCGACCTGCTCGCGCGGGTGCAGATAAGGAGCCACGACGAGATCGGGCTGCTGGGCGACCGATTCAACTACATGGCTGACCAGGTCGTGGTGTTGATGAACGAGGCGACCGAGAAGGTCACCATGGCAAAGGAGCTCGAGGTGGCCCGTGCGGTCCAGGCGACCCTGGTGCCCGACGACTCCCCGGTCGAGCTGAACGGGGTGTCGCTGGCTGGATACTTCAAGCCAGCGACCCAGTGTGGCGGTGACTGGTGGGGACACTTCGACATGGCTGGCGGCAAGGTGCTGGTGGTGATCGGCGACGTTACCGGACACGGCGTTGCGCCGGCCATGATTACGGCTGCTGCCCGAGGCGCCGTCTCGGCGCTCGTCTCATCCACGCAGGGGCAAGTCGGGCTGGCGCAGCTGCTGCTCGCGTTGAACTCGGCGATCCACGAAACATCAAAGGGGAAGTTCGTGATGACCTGCTTCGCGTCGCTGTACGACATCAGGACAAGGATCCTGGAGTACGCGAACGCCGGGCACACGTTCCCCTTTGTCAAGCATGGCGAGACCGGCCGACTGTACGCGCTTGTCGCACGAGGTAACCGGATCGGCGATGTGCTGGACAGCGAGTTCATCGTGAAAAAGGAGCAGATTGCCCCGAATTCGACTGTTGTCTGGTACACGGACGGGATCGTCGAGTGTGAAAACGCCCGGGGTGAGGAGTTCGGAGAGCGCCGGTTCAGGACGTTGATCGACAAGTCCGGCCACCTGGCACCTCTCGAGGTCAGGCAGGCCATTGTCAGGCGAGCCTACGAATTCTACGGCAACGTCCCCCTGAAGGATGATATTACTCTTGTAGTTGGTCGGTTTGCCTAGGTTTGCCTAGCCAAACATTGCTATAGGATTCAGTCCATGTTCAAGTGGGAGATCAAACAACGGAGCGACGAGAAGCTTGTGGTGTTGACCGGAGGACTGGACGAATCTTGTGATCTGCAGCCCCTCAGCGGGCTGACGGGCACTGTCACCTTCGACCTTGCTGGCATTCGCACCATCAACTCGGAGGGCGCACGAAGGTGGATCGTGATGCTGAGGCAGATCTCCAACCGCGCCAAGCTGTCCTTTGTGAGGTGCTCGGTGCCAGTCATGATCCAGATCAACATGATCACTGCATTCAAGGCAAATGCCGAGATCCGCTCGTTCTACGCACCCTACCTCTGTTCGGCCACGGGACAGGAAGAAGAACGGCTGCTCATCACCGAGAACATCACCGATCCGCTCAATCCCCCGACCTTCCCCTGCGAAGGGGGCGAGCTGGAGCTTGACGATCTACCCGACCGGTACTTCGCGTTTCTCCTGGATGAACGTACATCGTAGGATCGAGAGAGTGCTTCCTTTCTCCAGGCTAGCGATTATCAACAGGGGGGAACCAGCGATACGAGCCATCAGAGCCGTGAGGGAGCTTCGCTGCGAGCGGGGCATCGATCTCTCCACAATCGTCTTCTATACGGAGCCCGACCGCAACTCTGCATTCGTCCGCTTGGCCGACAAGGCCATCAACATCGGGCCAGCCACTGTGGAGGTCGAGGGGAAACGCAAGAGCGCGTACCTCGACTACGATCGCCTTGCGGAGGCGCTTGGCCGCGGGCGTGCTGATGCGGCCTGGGTCGGCTGGGGGTTTGTGGCCGAACACCCCGAGTTCGCCGACCTCTGCCAGCGCCTCGGCATCGTGTTCGTGGGCCCCCCGTCGGAGGCGATGCGTCTCCTCGGAGACAAGATCGAATCCAAACGGCAAGCCGAGCGGGCAGGCGTCCCCGTCGCGCCGTGGAGCGAGGGACCGGTGAGCACCCTGGCGGAGGCTCGTGCCCAGGCAGAGCGTATCGGGTACCCGCTGCTGGTAAAGGCCACTGCCGGCGGCGGTGGGCGTGGGATTCGACGGGTGATGGTCGCCCAGGATCTCGAGGAGGCACTGCGCGTCTCCAGGTCCGAGGCGCTCAAGGCATTCGGTGACGACACCGTCTTTATGGAGAAGCTGGTCGTTGGCGCCCGACACGTCGAGGTCCAGGTCGTTGGGGACCAACACGGCAACGTGTGGGCGGTCGGAGTGCGTGACTGCAGCGTTCAGCGTCGCAACCAGAAGCTGATCGAGGAGGCACCCAGCCCGGCGCTGTCTCCCAAGATCGAGCGCCAGCTGAGCGATCATGCAACGGCTCTTGCACGGGCTGCAGGCTACCAAAATGCGGGCACCGCCGAGTTCCTGTTTGAGGTCGGCACGGAGAAGCTCTACTTCATGGAGATGAACACACGGCTCCAGGTCGAGCACCCGGTCACCGAGGCGACCACCGGACTGGATCTAGTAAAGCTGCAGCTCCTCGTGGCCGGTGGTCACCGTCTCGTCGGGGATCCACCACCCACCATAGGGCATGCCATAGAGGTCCGACTCAACGCGGAAGATCCGGACAACAACTTCGCTCCCTCGCCGGGAACAATTGCCTTTCTTCGTTTCCCCGCAGGTCCGGGGATCCGGGTCGACGCGGGAATCGGCCAGGGGGACACCGTCCCCCCGGAGTTCGATTCCATGATTGGGAAGATCATTGCCCACGGACAAAACCGAGCTGAGGCAGTCGCCCGATTGAACCGGGCGCTTTCGGAAACTGCCGTGACGATCCAAGGCGGGACGTCCAACCGGACCTTCCTGCTCGAGCTGGTCAATCATCCCGACTTCCGCGCGGCCAACGTCGACCTGGGCTGGCTCGGCCGGACCCTCGAGGCGCCAGCCCAACAGAAACCCCTTGCCGAAATCGCGCTGATCCAGGTCGCGATCGAAAGCTACGACGAGCTGCTCGCCATTGACCAGCAGCGATTCCTTACCTCGGTGGCCCGCGGAATGCCACGTTTCAATGAAGATGTCGGCCTCGGTGTTGACCTGCACCACGGCGGTCAGTCGTATCACTCCCATGTCTGTCGCGTCGGCTCGGACAGATACCGCGTGACGATGGACAACCGACGGCTCAGCGTACACGTGGCGCGACAGAACGCCTACGAGACCCTGTTGACCTGCGGGACCAAGACGTATCATGTCTTGTCGGTTCGGCACCAGCTCGACAACCGTGTTGAGGTCGACGGGTTCGCCCACCGCATCTCACGTGACGAGGGCGGGGTGATCCGGGCGCCTGCACCCGCAGTCGTCCTGTCCATCTTGGTCACTCCAGGCGACCAGGTGGTCACTGGCATGCCCCTCGCCGTGCTGGAAGCGATGAAGATGGAGATGCCGGTGATCGCGCACGTCGACGGCCGGGTCAAAGAGGTCGTGACCAAGACAAACGTGCAGGTCGACACCGGCACGCCGCTGATCCTCCTGGAGCCCGAGGCAAAGGGCGATGTGGCTGTCACCGATCGAGTCGTCTTCGTGCCTCCAGCGCCGAGCGCCCCAACGCCGAGTGATACGGCTAGCTTTCACGAGGTCTATCGCGAGAAGTGCAGGGTTGTGCTGGATGATCTGCGATCGATGCTCCTCGGCTACGATGTGGACCCACGGGAGACGAGATCTCTGCTGCGCGAGTATCTGTCGCTCCGGGCCGATATCGCGGTCAACGACAGCGACATGCTCTCTCGTGAGCTGAATCTGTTCGAGACCTTTGCCGACGTCGTCGCCATGGGCACACCGGAGGACCCGTTCGGGCAGGCGTCACCGAGCCTGCTGGGCAGCTTCCTGCGCTCCTTCGTCAGCAAGAAAGAGGATCTCCCATCCGACTACCTTGAGAAGCTCGAGCGGTTGTGTCAGCACTACGGCCCATCGGAGCAAGATCATGGACACAGGCGCCTGTACTGGGCCGGGAAGGCCCATCGAAGGGTTCCAACCTCGAGCAAGGTGATCGAGCGTTTGCTGGAGTGGCACTGGCAGCACAGTACCACCATGGAGCCGAGTCAATCCTACCGACGGGTACTTGATCGGTTGATCGAGGAAACACGCGACCCTGGCCCAGGGGTCAATGCCGTGGCCCGACAGCTCCGCTATCAGTGTGTTGATCGGCCGCTGCTCCAGCAGGCCCGAGAGCGGCAGCAAGCACTGATTCGAAGCCAGCTCCGCAAGGTCGAGGACACGCCGGACATGGCGAAGTACGGCCGCGTTGTTACGACCCTGGTTGCCAGCCCCTATCCAGTGTTGCCACTGATCCGCGAGCTGTACACGCATGGCACCGACGAGGTCCAGCGTGCGCTGCTCGAGGGATACCTACGACGATTCTACCGCCAACAGAAACTTCGTGATGTGTACGTCGAACGCACGCGGCAAGGGTGGCAGGGCCTCGCAAGCTACACCAGCGACCGTCTTGTCCAGTTCGATGTCAAGGCGACCTGGACCAGGTGGGAGACCCTTGAGCAGGGGCTTCGAGACGCACTTCGGGTTGCCAGCTCCGGCCCCGCAGCACAGTGGCTTCTGCTGGACCTGCTGGTGGAAACCGATGGTGTCATCACGCTCGAGCAGCTGAAGGAAAGGGTCGAGGATGCGGTAGAGGGCCACGAAGCTCTGGCGACTGTCAGCCGCCTGTGCATATCGGCGCTGGCACAAGGTCAACCTGCGCGACATCTGACCTACACTCAGGAGAACGAGCGACTGCAGGAACAGGTGCTGTTTCGGGACATCCACCACATGCAAGCGGAGCGGCTCGAGCTCTGGCGACTCAAGAACTTCGATCTCGAGAGAGTACCACTCCAGGATGTGCTGGTGTTCCGTGCGTCGGCCAAGGAGAACCCGAGGGACCGCCGTCTGTTTGCCTACGTCGACGTACGTGACATGTCGGTCGTACGCGATGACGAGGGTAACTTTGCGGAGTGGCCCGAGCTGGAGCGCCTGTATGCCGAGGCACTCGCGGCGTTCCGCGAGACACACTATCGCTCCTCGGCGCGGACCTACGACTGGAACAGAGTCAGCATCTATCCATGGGCGCCAGTGACTCTGAGCCAGGAAGACATGGGGCGCCTGACGATAAGGCTGGCATTGCCGACCCGGCGTCTTGGCCTGGAGAAGGTCGTGATCCGGAGCAGGGGGATCGGCGGAATCGGTAACCAGGACTCGGCGCTCCATGTCAGCGTTCAATCGGGCATCATCCTGCGAACGCGCATCGACCGGCCCGGCACCGAGCCGGTCCGGACGCAGTCAGACTACGCGCTCAGGGTGAAAGCTTGCCGTCGTCGGCAGATCATCTACCCGTACGAAATCATCAGGATGCTGACGCCGAAAACGGAGGGCACATCAGTCCTGTTTCCGTTCGGCAACTTCGTCGAGCATGACCTCGACGAGGCAGGAGACCTGGTGCCGGTGGAAAGAGGCTATGGACAGAACACCGCCAACGTGATCGTCGGCGTGATTAGCAACGTCACCGCCAGACACCCCGAGGGCATGGTCCGGGCGATCATCCTGGGAGATCCGAGCCGCGAGATGGGCGCGCTGGCGGAGCCAGAGTGTGTGCGCATCGTCAAGACCCTCGACCTAGCCGAGCGTCGGGGACTTCCGGTCGAGTGGTTTCCGATCTCGTCCGGTGCGAAGATCTCGTTGACAAGCGGGACGGAGAATCTGGACTGGACAGCCAGAGTCCTGCGGCGCATCGTGGAGTTCACCGAGGCGGGGGGGGAGATCAACGTGGTCGTCAACGGGGTCAACGTCGGCGCCCAGTCATACTGGAACGCCGAGGCGACCATGCTGATGCACACACGGGGCATCCTGGTGATGACCTCGAAAGGCGCCATGGTCCTGACCGGGAAGCGGGCGCTGGACTACTCCGGTGGCGTCTCGGCGGAGGACAACCAGGGGATTGGCGGACTGACGGCGATCATGGGGCCAAACGGCCAGGCGCAGTTCGGAGCGCGGGACATCACGCATGCATGCATGATCCTGTTCCACCACTACGACTGCACGTATGTGGTGCCGGGGGAGGTGTTTCCACGGAGGGGCGTGACCCGCGATCCACGGGACAGAAGCATCGTGGACTTCCCCCACGAGGCGACCGAGGATTGCAAGTTCAAGACGGTGGGTGAGATCTTCTCTGACGTGACCAACCCCGGCAGGAAACGCCCGTTCAACATCCGGTCGGTGATGCAGGCAGTGGTCGACCAAGACCACGCGACCATGGAGCGATGGGCGCTGATGCGCGACGCAGAAACCGCCGTGGTGATGGATGGCCATGTCGGCGGCATTCCAACCTGTCTGATCGGCATCGAGTCGCACCAACTGCAACGAATAGGGTTCGTACCCGGGGATGGGCCGGATGCATGGACCGGCGGCACGCTTTTTCCCCTCTCATCGAAGAAGGTGGCGAGGGCCATCAACTCGGCAAGTGGCTGCCAACCGGTCGTCGTGCTGGCAAACCTCGCAGGGTTCGATGGCTCACCTGAGTCGATGCGCAAGCTTCAGCTGGAATATGGTGCGGAGATCGGCAGGGCGGTCGTCCGGTTCCGGGGGCCGATCGTGTTCTGTGTCATTTCCCGCTACCACGGGGGGGCCTACGTGGTGTTCTCCCGTGCGCTGAACGACAACCTGGTAGCAGCGGCGGTTGAGGGCTCCTATGCATCGGTCATTGGCGGAGCTCCAGCAGCAGCCGTGGTCCTCACAAACGAGGTGCAGGCACGGACGTATGGCGACCCCGAGATCCAGCAGCTCAAGGAGCAAACCGCGACAGCCGACGAGACCCAGCGGCCCCTGATGCTGGCACGGCTCAACACACGAGTCGGCGAGTTCCGTGCCGCAAAGCAGCTGGAGGTCGCCACAGAGTTTGACATGACCCACAGCATCGAACGGGCAAAAGCTGTCGGTTCGCTGGACTACATTGTCTCTCCATCGAAGCTGCGGCCATACCTCATCGAAGCCCTGGAGCGCGGCATCCGCAAGATAGACAAGGACTATCCGGTAGGGTAGTCACCTTCACTTCACGGCGCCCGGTCCATCTCCGCCAGTGACAACTTGGAGCGAACGACAGAGGGGTGATATACTCTTTTGTTTTCCACATGATCCGGCTGAAGAAAGACGCGTCTCTGGCCGCTGGGACTGGATTCCAGCCCGTCGATCTGGTCTCTCGAACATCTGGCCGTCGGCTGCCGCTCTCTTCGGACGAGGCCGCCGTGGCGATGCTGCTAGCCGATGGTGCCGAACCAGGGGAGGGGTTGGTGCACCTGGCCTGGCAGCACGGGGTGATGTGGGACCTGACCGCGATGCAGTCCCTTCTGGACAGGCTGGGGCAGGCCGATTTCCTGGAGCAGGTCCAGGAGGGCAGTGGCCTGGATGAGGCGGTCGAGGACGAAGAGCAGACTGTGATCGATGCGCAATGGGGAGGAGAGTTCGAGGAGGATACCGACCCGCAGTATGCACTGGTCGAGAACCTCGAGGTGCATGCGTTGGCAGACGGCAACCTGGAGGTCCTCGACCCAGAGACCCAGCGCAGAACCCGCCTCCACCCAAATGCGCTGCAGATCGCCCGATTGTTCGACGGGACGCGAACGGTGGCGGATGTCATGGAGGCCATGCGGTCGGCCGGAGCGAATGTCGAGCTGGACCAGCTATCGACGCTGACAAAGACGCTGCTCGACCGCGGCGTCTTGCTTCACAAGGCGCTCCCGGCTGGATGGCAGGCGGCCCCCCCTCCACCAGCCCCGCAAGCTATCCAGGCCGACCCAGTCAGACCCCTGGCCGCCGCCACGTTGCTGGTCCGCGACCACAGGCTCCCCGAGGCCAGGGCCATGCTGGAGACCCTGATCAAGCAGGATCCTGACAACGTACAAGCCCTGGCCATGCTGGAGCTGATCAACGGAATCCAGGAGACCAGCACCAAAGCACACCGCAGGTGGTTGCTGATCACGCCAATCTCGCTCGCCGTGGTCGTGCTCGGGCTCATCCTGGCCGGCTTGCTGATTCAGGTCCCCGATCGGGTCGTCGTGCCGTGCAAGGCCACCACTCTGACACTGGCCCGGGTCGACTCACCGCTGACGGGAAAGGTGCTAGACACCGACGCGGTGGCCGGCCAGGTGGTTGCCAAGGGGCAGACACTGGCTGTAGTGGCTGACCCGAGCGCTGAGCGGCGCCTCGCCGAGCTGCGCGAACAGCTGGAAAGCGACCAGGAGCTGCTGCACGTGATGCGCATCGGCGGCTCGGACCAGATCGAACGGAAGCAGAAACGGCTGCTCGGACGGCTCAACGAGGAGCTGGCGCGCCTGCAGCAGACTTGCAGGTCCAAGTGCGCCGATCGAATCCAACGGGTGAACAGGAGGATCGAAAACACCCGGACAAAGCTCAAGTTCTGCGAGTGGCAGGCGCTACCAGCCGAGGTGACGGCGAAGCAGGAGGAGATGGAGCGGGCCACGCAGAAGCTCAAGGCGCTCGAAAGCCGACCCTTGCGAGCCACGGTAGCGTCACCAGCGAGTGGACTGGTGCAGGAGCTGGTCGCCAGCGGGGCGCAAGTCTCCGTCGGGGGAGTGCTGACAGTCCTCGTTGACCCGGACAACTTCCTCGTCGAGGCCAGGTACGCCGACCCTGGGCGTGTTGCGGGGAGGCCGGTGATTGTGGAGCTGACGTGGAAAAACGCCACGGAGGCATATCGAGGCACAATGGCCACTGCCCAGAACAAGATCCGGGTCCAGGTGAGAGCCGAGGTACGCCAGGTTCGGTTGTCCGGAAAGTGCAGTCTGAAGTTCGAAAGGGGTAAGGTCTCGGCCATCCGCTCGCTGCTACGCCGCTGAGAGCTTGCAGCTCGCTGCCGAGAAGTGTAGCGTTGGCGCATGCTCGAGGCACGCTCCATCAGCCGATGGCTCATCCTGGTGCTGCTGCTGGGAGCATTTCTCAGGGGCTGTGCCGAGCGGGAGGGGCTGTCGAGCGGGGAGCCATGCGCACGCGGCTGCGAGGCGGACCCCTGCGCCATCGAGCTCGCGTGCTGCGTCACTGCAGGGTCCGAGGGCACCGTCTGCGCCCCGTTGGCTCAATGTGTGACGTCCGACAGCTCGCAGGGAGAGTTGCCCCTGGCAGACGCGGCCCCTGCGGACCGGCCCATCCCGGACCAACGTCCCGCAGACCGAACCATCTCGGACCGGCTCGGCGATGTCGCAGAAGACACGGACTGACGGTCGATCGAGGGGCTAGACCGCCTTCGGGTTGAAGAGATTCGATGATCGCGCAGAACCCGGCTCTCGAGGCAAGGAGCGAAGGCGAAGTCATACTTTTGGTATTTCGAGCCTGAGCGACACAGCCTCGAGAGTCGCGGACAAGCGAGGGCGGATCAATTCAACCCGAAGGCGGTCTAG
>Ga0180009_10001540_pt1 | contig 28150 bp, 33 predicted proteins | sample OS_PC_MetaG_FD_123537 | JGI IMG/M metagenome (GOLD analysis project Ga0180009, IMG submission 123537) | Groundwater microbial communities from the Aspo Hard Rock Laboratory (HRL) deep subsurface site, Sweden - OS_PC_MetaG | ecosystem: Environmental > Aquatic > Deep subsurface > Groundwater... | reverse complement strand
GACGAAGTGGGGCGTGGTGCCGCAGGGGCAGACCTCGGTGACCGAGTCGGGCTTCAGCCCGCGCGTGGTCTCGTGGATGATCCGCACCACGGCGGCCAGCGCCTCGGACGATTCCTCCGGCCGCCCGTGACGGTGCGCCGGGTTGTGGCAGGGCGGCGTGGCATACAGCACGTCGAGCTTGTGGCCGTCAAAGCCCCAGTCGGCGACGAAGCGGCGAGCGAGCTCGTGATGGTGCTGCTGCACCTGGGGCAGGGCGGGGCAGAGGTAGCCCAGGTCGCGGGGACCGCGCACCGGCCGGCCCCCGCGGTCCAGGATCAGCCAGTCGGGGTGCTGCCGAACGATGCTCGCCGTTCGGTAGCGGTGCGACTCGTAGGATCCGCCCTCCAGCTCCACGGCGAGGGGGATCCACCACAGCCTGGCCCGCAGCCCCCTGTCATGGATCGCGCGCACGACCCCGCGCAGCTTCTCGCCGCCGGCGCCGTAGATCTCGGGCCGGGGCTGCCAGTCGCCGTAGGCATCGAACCAGCGGTCATCGACCACGGCCCAGCCGATACCGAGCTCCTGCAGCTTGGGGAGCACCCCCTCGATCTCCTCGGGCCGCATGTCGAACTCGTAGCCCCACGAGCACCAGATCGGCTCGAAGGCCGTGGCCGGCGGTCGGGCCATGGTCAGCCCCTGGTCGGCGAGGATGCGACGGTAGGCGGTCAGTGCGTCGTGGAAGTCGCCGGCGTGCAGGTGGATGAACGTTCTGACGCTCTGCAGCTGCTCGCCGGGCCGGAGCAGGCGGCCCTGCTGCTCGACCCACGTCGCGGCCCGACCCTCGGGCGAGACGCTGATCGGTACGGCCACCGGCCAGGGCAGGGTCTCCGCGTGGCCCAGCGCCACGCCCTGGCGCTGCGTCCACAGATCGTTGAGCGGGAGGCCGCCGCCGCCCAGCGTTCGTCTGGCGGCCAGGCTGTTCCGGCAGTGGTAGCCCGGTCGCAGGGCGAAGACAGCGTCGTGACCCCAGGCCACCGCGGCGCCCTGCAGGGCCCATGTCTCGCCCGGGGGGAGCGAGAGCCGGGCAAGCTCCAGCCGGTCGACCTTCACCGCTCTCGGCCCCGGGTTCGTCACCGTCACCCGGGCGAACAGCGTGCGCGGGTGGCGCCGGTGTGCGTCGAGGACCAGCCGCAGCGCCAGGCGTCGTCCGTCATGCTCCGCCCGGGCCCGCAGCACCAGCCGTCGGCCCTGGCCCAAGGCGGTGCGGATCGGCGCCACTCGCGTCTGCTCCACGGAGTAGCGGTCCCACCGCTTGCCATCGACCACCAGCGCCACGAGTGGGCTCGTGGTCGCGATCGGAGGTTGCCCCGCGAGGAGCAGGCGCGGGACCATGTTCGCGTCGAGCTCGAGCTGCAGGCGGTCGTGCTGCAGCCGGGCCGGTGGCTGGCGCGGCGCGGGCGGCGTCGGGCAGGCCAGCAGGCAGAGGGTCAGCGCGAGAAGGGACCGACGCATGGCGCGAGGTTAGCAGACTCGGGCGTCCGCTTGCACGAGGTCGGGGCCGACGCCGGCCCGTTGCGTCCCTGACGATTCGCTTGGCTTGCGGACCGGGGTGCGGCTACCATTGCGGCACATCAAGGGACAGATCCATGTTCAAGACAATAGCGGCAACCATTGCCTTGGCCGTGTGCCTGCTCGCACCGGGGAGCGCGCAGGCGCAGTTCAATCAGTACTAGCAGCAGAGCCATGCTCGAGGGACTGGATCGGATCGACTGGGCCGGGCTGTCACACCCCGCCTTCGGCAGCGCCGGGGCGGTGCCGGGTCACCTGCGGGGCCTGCAGAGCCCGGACCACGCCACGCGGGAGACCAGCTTCGAGGAGCTTCACCACTACCTCGTGGGCTACTACGACCAGGTGGCCGAGGCCGCCCGGCCGGCGATCCCGTTTCTGGTGGAGATCGCGGCGGAGGCTGCCCACGGCCGGGGCTACGCCGCGCTGCTGCTGTGCGCCGTCGCCCGCGCAGCTCGGGTCACGAGCGATGGGGGCGTGCGGCAGACGCTCGAGGAGCACCGGGATGCAATCCGGCTCTGGAGCGGCCGCAGGGTGATCGACTCCCGGGCTTTCCTGCTCTCCTGTCTCGATCGCTTCGATGCACCGGAGGATCGTGCCGAGCGCAAGGTGTTGAGGAAGCTCAAAGAGGCGGTGGGCGAGCTGGAGGCCGAGTGCATCTAGTCTTGCCAAGGTGCGAAGTATGCGCACCTGATGCGTAGAGCGCTTCACGATCCGCATGTTCGCATGCCAATGATATTGGCGTCATCGGTCCGTGCAAGCCGTGGTATGACCGTTGCAAAGCGGAGCAGCCATGCCAGTCTCACTCCAACAGGTCGCCGTTGTTGTCTTGTCGTTGTTGCCCGCCTGCGCCGGTCCGACGGCCGGTTTCAAGCAACAGACGCACGTCAGCGTCGCCGAGCTCGGCCGGCAGCGGCAGGCCGCCAGCCAGGCCACGGAGGCCCTGCGCGCTGGCGCGTTCGACCGGGCCGAGCAGTCGGCCGAGGCGGCCCTGGGCCAGGAGCCGTCCAACGCCTACGGCCACCTGGTGCGGGCGATCACCCGCTACAAGAAGACGATGCACCAGCTCTCGACGGATGTCCGCACCGTGGCGTTCGGCGCCCTTCGAGCCGGCGGGTTCAACCACCGCTACATGCGTTCGGCGCTGGAGCAGGCCGGGGGCGACCTGGCCCGTGTGGAGCAGGACCTGGCGGCGGCCGCACACCCCGACATCTCGCTCGAGATCTGTCTGGCCTGCTGGGAGGTGGACTGGAACCACAACGGGCGCGTGGATAGCAGGGACCGCCTGCTGTTCCAGATTGAGCAGGACGCCCGGGGCCGCTCGATCCCCGAGGACGACCCGCGACGGCGTCCCACCTTTCGCTTCGACCAGGGCGACGTGGCGTGGGCCCGGGCCTTCGTCGCCTTCCAGCGCGGTGCGCTGGACCTGGTGCTGGCCTACAACTGGACGGAGGTCGATCGCCTGTTCCTGCTGACCCGCGGCAGTGGTCAGGAGCCCACCATCACGATCCGGATGGCCCGGCCCGAGCTGGTGGCGCGGGGGCGGGGGCGCATCCTCGAGGGGCTGGTGTTCGCCGACGAGGCGCGCAAGGCCTACCTGGCGGAGTCCGACGACGACCGGGAGTGGGTGCCCAACCCGCGGCAGAAGAACCACCCGATGCCCCTGCCGGTGGACGACAGGCTGTACGAGACCTGGGAGCTGATCACGGGCGACCTGCGGCGGCTGATCGAGGGTGAGGAGGGGCTGAGCGTGGAGCGCCTGGCCCAGCTGGGCGACCACCAGTGGGACAACCCGCCACGGGGCTACGTCGACATCGGCGGCATGCTCTCCCGCCCCAAGGACATCGTGTTCCAGGTCAAGCAGCTGGCCAGCCTGGACCGCAAGGCCGGCGACGTGGAGGCCCTGCTCAACAGCGTCCTGGGCGAGTATTACGTCGAGAAGATGAAGCCCTCGCCCATCACCGGGCGGCTGTCCCGCATGAAGCAGGAGGTCAAGCGGGGCGAGGAGACCCTCGAGCGCAAGCTGCGCTACCTGATCTGGCTCAACTGACACAGGGTGGGCTCCGGCAACGCCCCGGGCGCTCGCCTGGCCAAGCCCCTCAATTCAGACCACACAACACCCTGTACGAGAGGGACTCCCACGGAATACAATTGTCGTTAGCTGCTCTGGGAGGCCCCTTGCCAGACGACCGTGAAGCGCACCTGACCTGCCCGCACTGCGGCCGTCCTGTGAACCTGGAGAGCGGCAGGCTGGTTCGGGCCCGCCAGCAAGAGGCCGACATCGGCTCCATCTGGGACCGCAAGTCTGCGGACCCCTGGTTGGCCCCGCCGCTGCTTCCACGACGTCCAGTGCTGGAGAAGAAGGAGGAGCGGTCCTTCGCGTCGCCGCGTCCCGGGGTCGAGGAGCCGCCGCCGGTCGCGCGGTCGGCGGCGTCTGCCTTCGCGGGGGCGATGCGGCAGTCGTCGGAGATCGAGCCGGTCCGGGGACGGCCCGCAATCGATCCAGGTCCCTTCGCAAGCAGGACGCTGGACAAAGGGACCGACTGGCACACGCCCGCCCGGCCGGTCAAGAGACCCGAGCCGCCGCAGAAGCCGGCTCCCCCCGTTCGCCCGCCGACCCGTCCGACGCCAGCCGTCGTGGCGGAGCCGAAGGTCGAGGAGCCGAAGCCGGTCGAGAAGCCGAGGCCGAAGCCGAAGCCGACGCGTGTGCCCCGGCCCGACGACCCTCCGACGGTGATGGACGTGCTGCAGAGCGACCCGAACCTCAACGCCGGTCAGCGCAACACGGTGCTGATGATCTACCAGCGCTTCGCTCCCCAGGTGAAGCCGAGGCCGGAGGTCGGCGCAAACATGACGGTTGTGGATGCGATCGAGACCGACGCCAACCTCAACAAGGGCCAGCGCGAGACGGTCCGGATGATCTACCAGCGCTTCGTCCCCGCCAAGTAGGGCCTCAGAACATCTCGTGGCTCTCCATCAGGTTGTTGCAGTAGAAGCACTTGACGATGTTCTTCCCGTTGCCCAGCCGCACCGCCCGGGGCGGCACGTGCTCGTGGTACTCCCGGCGCGTGATGCAGCGGTGGTTGGTGCAGTTCATGTCGGGCAGACCCTCGACGATAGCCGGCACGAACAGGTTTCGCTTGCGCACCACCGTGCGAGCCTTGATGTCGTTGACAGTTGCGCCCGGAGCGATGGTGGCGATCAGGCGGACCTCGTCGTCCTCGAGCAGGCGGTCCTTGATCATCAGCACGCCCTTGGTGGTGCCGGGGCGCTTGATCGGCTCCACCACACCCATGCGGAAGACGTTGCCCCGGGCGCTGAGCCCGAGCAGGCGGCTGATCTTGTCGATCACGTAGGGGTTGCCCTCGACGTGGTCCACCACCGTGCCGTTCTCGATCGGACGGATGTCGACCGGCCCGCTCCTCTGCTTGCTCTGGTCCCGCACCTCGCGGTCGTCGAAGAACCCCGCCTCGACCGCCGCTGGAGCGTAGAGCTCGCCGTCAAAGTCCTCCCCGGCGAGCCCGAGCGACAGCGCCATCTCCACCAGACGCGTGGGCACGCCGTTGCCGGCCTGCCGCTTGGGCCAGTACCTGGGGTGCCGCTTGACACAGGGGTGGATCGCGGGGTTCTCCTTATTGTCGGGCAGGGGGTGCCCCACGCCGAACCCCTCCTTGGTCAGCTCCATCATCTCCCGCGTGAAGAGGAACATGTCCCGTGCCCGGTAGTACTCGGCGTCGTCCTCGAAACGCTCGCGCTGCAGCCGCGTCATGTAGAGGAAGTCGAGCTCGGGCAGCTTCTGCCGCAGCTGCTCGCCGCTGTCGTAGTACTCCTGCACCTCGATCTTGCGCTCGCGCAGGTGGTGGATCACCGCCTTGGGCATGCGCAGGTCGGGGTGGCTGAAGACGTGGATCCGGTTGCCCGGAAACAGGCTGAGCAGCACCGGGAAGCTGTGGGTGGTCCGCCCGTACTTGGGGTCAACGGCGATGCCGATCTCCAGGTCGTTCAGCCTCCCGCAGCACTCGTTGATGGTGAAGATGTCCAGCAGCCCCTGGGTCGGGTGCTCGTTCTGGCCGTCGCCGCCGTTGAAGCAGCACAGCCCAGGGCCCTCCTGCGCCAGATGCTCGGTCACGGCCTTGGCCGCGCCGTCCAGCGGGTGGCGCAGGATCACCGCGTCCACGTCGTAGGCGTCGAACATGTCGACGGTGTCGAGCAGGGACTCGCCCTTCTTGACGCTGGTGGCCTCGGTGCCGGAGAAGCCGACCGTCTTCAGCCCCAGGCGCATCGCCGCGATCTCGAAGCTGAAGCGGGTGCGGGTCGATGGCTCGTAGAACAGCAGGGCCGCGAACAGGTCGCGACCGTGGGCCAGGTTGTACCGCTCGGTCTGCTTGTCGTGGATCGCCTGCTTGATGAAGGCCGAGAGCTTGAAGAAGTAGCGCAGCTCGGACTCGGTCACGGAGGAGACGTCCACCCAGTTTTTGCCCACGAACTTGCTGGTAGCTGGCATCCAAAGGTCCCTTCGCTTCAGTTCTTGGGACGACTTATAGATACAAATGGGGCTCTTGACCAGCGGCAGTTTGAGACTGCGCCTGTGTCAGCGCTCGCCCGCCAGCCCGGTCAGCGTCTCCCGCACCCGATCGAGGTGTTCCACTTCCAGGGGATGGATGTGGTAGTCCACGAGGTCCGAGACGGTGGAGAGGTCAAACCGCTCGCGAGCCCGGCCCCAAAGCTCCCGCACCTCGTCGGCGATGCCCGCCAGGCTCACCTGGGCCGCCAGGTCTTGCACTTCCACCGCGAGCGTCACGATGTCCTCGGCGTCGGCTGACATCTCGTCCGGGCCCCGTTCGATGAACGCCGTCAACTTGGTCGCCAGGAAGAAGGGTGGCGTCACGGCACGGACCTCCACGCCTTCCCCCAGCGGGTAGACACCGGAGTGCTTCACGGCCCGTTCAAGCCACGGGTCGGCTGCACCTGTCGTCCGTCCCTGAAGGTCGACGACATCAACGACGGTGCCTGTCCGGCGAATGGTGTAGCGGCACAGGATCTCATGGTGCGGGACGAGCACTCCGGCCTGGCACATCGCGGCGAGCCTGGACTGGAGCAGCGCGAGCGGAGTCACGACCGAGACGACATCCACGTCTCTGGTTGTCCGGATCGCGCTCCGGCCGTCAGGCCTGGCGTACAGCGCCAGGGCGCACGATCCAAACACGACGATTTGCGCTGCTTCATCCCGGAGCGCCCCCTGGGGGCGCGAGGAACGCAAATACTCGCCGAGGGTATCCAGCACCGTCGCGATTGCCTCTAGCTGGGCTGCGCCCCGTCGAGCCATGTCTTCAGTCCCCGGGCAGCGATCGCTCGCTCCCGCGCTCGCCCGATGCGCAGGGTATCGACGAGAGCGAGCAGGCGATGTAGGTGCGGATCACGCGCCGCCGCCTGGGGCGCGCGAGGATGGATGGGTGAGAGCGAACGTCCCCTCTGCGGACCCTCGGCAAGTGGCATGACCAGAGGGTCGCCGCCGGGTGTCAGCTGCCCGGCGATCTCCTCGTACGAGTAGGCCGTCGGCAGGCCCAGGACCCAGCCCCCGACCTGTGGGGGGAAGATGTAACGCGCGCCGTGGACCAGTAGCTCCTGCAAGGAGATCCGCGAGAGCCGCCCTCCCACGACGAGCCCCGCCCGGCGGAGCTGCCCGAGGGAGCTCGCGGTCGCGCTCTTCGAAATGCCGAGATCCCGTGCCAGGCTTCGAGCAGAGAAGGGTTGATCTTGCCCTGCTGCGATCTTCAGGGCGACGAGGATGTCGGTTGAGCCCATCATTGTCCACGTTTTCTGGACACAGTACAAAACAGACGTTGTATTAAGATAATAGCATGTACTGGATTCGTGGACAAGGTCTGCTCAGCCGGCTCAGGCGGACCGCGCCCGCCACAGGCGGCGCGCCGTCTGCTCCAGCAGCTTGCGGTTCTCCACCTGCTCCACCCACCGGGGCGGGATCCCACTGGCGCCCAGCCGCGCGCCGAGGGCGGAGCCGGTGATGGCCGCGATGCTGTCGGAGTCCCCGTCGGTGTTGACCCCCTCCAGCACGGCGGCGCCAAAGTCGTCCGGGTGCCGCCAGAAGCAGTAGAGCGCGCTGGCCACGGCCTCCTCCGCCACCCAGCCCTGCCCCAGGCCCTCCTCCGACAGCGCCTCACCGACAGGCCGCCCGAGCAGGTCGGGCAGCCGGGCCAGGCAGCGGTCGAAGTCAGGGCTGCGGCCGGAGCAGCGCTGCAGGATCTGCTCGTGGATCTGCTGCGGGCTCTCCCCGCGCAGGGCCAGGGCGACCAGCAGGGCCGCCGCGGCGGCCCCCTCCAGCGCGGCCGGGTGGCCGTGGGTCAGCAGGCTGGAGGCGCGGGCCACCTCGGTCAGGTGGTCGAGGTCGTCGGCCCACAGCAGCCCGATCGCCGCGACCCGCATCGCGCTGCCGCAGCCCTTGGACTGCGCGACGCCGGCCTCGCGCCAGGGCACGCCGCGGCGCAGGTTGGCGCAGCCGGTGAGGCAGGTCTGGCCCGGGGAGCGGTCGTTATCCTCGGCCCCGGCCCAGGCCACGAAGCGGCCCGCCACGGCCTGCATCAGCGCGTCGAGCTGTGCGTCGCGCCCCGCCTCGAGCAGGCCCTCGGCCAGGGCCAGCGACATCTGCGTGTCGTCGGTGTAGGTCCCGGGCGGGTGGTCCGCGCCGACGATGAAGGGTCGGCTGAAGCGCGGGTCCTTGAGCGCGATGAAGCCCTCGATGCCTCGCGGCCCGATCTCGCGCAGCAGCTGCTGTCGGCTGCGAAACTCCGCCGGGTAGCCCAAGGCGTCGCCGATCGCCAGGCCCAGCAGGGCGCCGGTGAAGCGGGACTCGCACATCGTGCGAGGCTATCCTGGACTGACGGGCAACGCCAGCAGCAGCGCTTGGCCAGTTCGTCCCTATGATCGCCCTTCCTGGATCCAGCATCCCCGGGCTGGAAACCCGCGTCGAATGGAGGCATGATCTGATCATGGACCCGCAGGACAACGAGCAGACCGAGATCCTTCGCGGCATCTGGAACGAGATGAAGGCGCTCGGGAAGAACCTGGGCAGCCGCATTGATCGGACCAACGAACGGCTGGAAGCGGTGCGAGTCGAGCTCGGTCAAAGCATCGATGCCCTTGGCGGAGAAGTGGCCGGGCTTCGAGTCGAGGTCAGCGAGCTTCGTCGGGGCTTTCAGCTGCTGGATGCCCGCTTCGAGCACTTCCTCACCGGGAAGCATGGGCAGGAGCACGCGGAGATCCGCGAGCGCCTGGCGTGCGTGGAGGACCGCCTCACTTCCGGGGGCAGGTAGCCCCCCAGGGCATCGCCGATCGCCAGGCCCAGCAGGGCCCCGGTGAGCTTGGACTCGCGCATCGAGGGAGGTCAGGGGCCCGGCGGCGAGATGGCGGTCCCCTTGTAGGAGTGGGACCCGGTGGGACCGCCCAGATGCTGCTCGGTCATGCCGGCCGAGCCAGGGCCGCCGGAGGCGATGGAGACCATGGCCTCGATGGCGAAGAAGCTCAGGCCGTCACGGCCACGGCCCTCGGCGCGGATCACCACCCGCCTGTCGTTGTCGTCGGGAGGGTTCGCCGCGGGCATGTCGAGCGGGTCGTTCCTGATGTAGACGGTGTAGGTCTGGTTGTCCTTGAACCGCTGCCATTCTTGCGGCGTGCCCGACGTGCCGGCCGGGGGGAGGTTGCCCAGCACCGACCGGTTCTCCAGCGCCTCCGCTCCGTCGCACAGGATCTCGCCCTTTATGGGATCGGCGGGCAGCGAGGGAGTCCCGCACGGGTAGGACGCGTTGGTCCGGGCGAGCAGCGGATCCCAGTCGCCGGTGAAGCTGCGCAGCACGCCCAGGGCTCGCTCGAGCCCGGTCTCCGCCGCGCCCAGGGCCTCCTGGCGGCGTGCGATGTTGCCGGAGACCTTCATCCCCGAGGAGGAGAGCATGATGGCGGTCAGCCCCACGCCGAGGATCACCATCGTGACGAGCAGCGCCAGCACCAGCACCGAGCCCGCCTCTTCGCGATCAGGGTGGATGACTTGGTGGTCCATCGTCTCTCCTAGTTCGCTGCACGGATGTTGCGGGGTTTGACCTTGGCCGTCAGCACCGCCCGGCCATAGGTGCCGATGTTGCCCGTGTCTGCCAGATCGTCCGAGGCGTTGGAGCCGGAGATCTTTGTGGTCCCGGTGGCGGTGCCGGTGGTGCCGGCCATGCGATCCTCGGCCGGAGGGCGAAAACCGAGCCGATCCCCCTGCACCGCCGAGGCCGTGCGGGAGATGAGGGTGATGCGCACCATCCGGATCGCGCTGGCGGAGCAGTCGGGGTTGACATCGTTCGGGACGTTGTTGACCCACTCGTCGTCCTGGCGGGCGGTGCAGTCGTCGTCGGCGCAGTTGCAGGTGTTGTCGCCGCTGCTCTCGGTGCAGGCGCCCTCGTAGTACTCGCCGTCCGGGGCGGTGCCAGGGACCTGGCAGTTTCCGCCGCAGTTGCTGGTGCCCGGGCCGCCGTTGTCGCAGGTGTAGCTGATCTGCATGTCCTCGATCCCCTCGGCCACGACCTGGCGGTTGGCGGTGTTCGTGCCCTGCCACATCACCAGCATCGGCGGGTCCCGGGTGTTGTCGATGGCGAAGTTGTAGAACTGGTCGGCCGGGTTGCCGCCGATCCGGACGATGGTCGAGCCCGCGCCGAAGCCATTCGGGGGCCACAGGGGGTTGTTCATGCCGGAGGGGTTCCAGGGCGAGCTGGGGTTCTTTTGCAGACGCCAGTCGGCGACGCCGTCGCCGTCGTTGTCCTGTCCCATTATCTGCTGGGGGGCCTGGGTCAGCTGCAGGACCAGCCCCCAGCCGCCGCCCGGGGTGCAGAGCACGATCAGGTCGTTGTCCTGCAGCGCCCCAGGGTTGTTGACCCACAGCACCGCCGAGGGGTTGGGCATCCCCCGGGTGACCCTGACCGAGCTGCTGCCCCCGTCGAAGTCGCCGACGGCGTAGTACTGCAGCGACAGGGAGTCGGTGCCGTCGTTGAGCCCGGTGAACAGGTTCTGGTTGTTGTAGACCGCCATGGCGGTGAAGACGCCGGCCACGCTCGAGCCGGCGATGCTGGCGTCCAGGTTCGACTTCATCTGGCCGCTGCAGCCGGAGAACCCCGTGCCCGCCTTGCGGATCTCCGCCTGCAGGTACTCCATCGAGCCCCACAGGTTCTCCTGGGCCGTGAGCGCCCGCATCTGGTTGCTGTAGGTCCGCTCCTGCCCGGTCATCATGTAGAACAGGCCGCCGATCAGGATGGTGGCCAGCAGCATGCTGACCATCAGCTCGATCAGGGTCAGGCCGTGCTGCGTCGGAGTCTGCCTCATAGGTTCACCCTCCGCAGGGCGATGGCCACCTCGTGGGTCGGCAGCGTCGACGCCTTGTCCTGCGAGCGCCAGGTCACCCGGATCGTGATGATCTTGTGATCGGGGTTTGGCCCGGTGTCGTCCTGGACGAACTCCTCCACGGTGAACGGACCGGTGCTGACCCCGTCGACACCGACGTTCGCCATCTGGTTCGTCCCGTCGGGGAGGGTGGAGACAATCCAGGCGTTGCTGGTGTCGGCCGGCAGGCTGCCCCAGCCGATGTGGCGGTAGCGCTCCAGCATGGTCTGCGCCAGGCGGGTGGCCTCGTTGGCCCGCCGCGAGGCGGTGACCCGCTGGATCGTCCCGATCTGCAGGGCGGTGAGCCCCATCAGCACCACGGTGAGCAGCAGCATCGTCATCAGCAGCTCCACCATGGTGAAGCCTCCGTCCGGGCCGGTTGAGCGTCGGAGGAGGTCGAGTCTGCCGGGTCCTGTCTTGCTCGTCGTGCTCGTCATGGTGTCACCATCCCGGGTGGCGCTTGGCAAAGGCGGTGGCCGGGTAGTTCACCACCCGGTCCTTGTAGTTGGCATCGCTGCAGCCGAAGTAGACCGTGGCCGGGTCGCTCGTCGGAGTCGGCGTGCTCTTGACCGGGATGTCGACCTCGAACGCGCCAGTGGCAAGGAAGCGGAGCTCGGCGCTGCCGCCCCAGGCGGAGTTGGTGGGGTCGGTCTGGGGAGACCACGGCGTGTCGCTCACCTTGGACACCTGCGCCACCCAGACGCCGGCCGGGGCCTCGCGCCGGGCGAGGAAGGTGGTGACGTTGTTGCTATCGATGATCTCCAGCTGGTAGTAGGTCCCGTAGACGGCGAGCCGCCGCGACTCCCGCCCCCCGATGGCCTCCATGTGGGCGCGCTGGATGTCGCGCAGGAAGGTGTCTACGTACTTCTGGTACCTGTCCTCCACCCGATCGCGAGTCAGCGCCGGCACCGCGATGGCGATCGTGATGGCCAGGATCGCGACCACCGCCATCAGCTCGGTCAGGGTGAAGCCCGCCTGCGACGAGCCAGGTCTGGTTGTCCGGTTCATCGTGGACCTCCACCCGGCATTGTGCCCCAATGTCGACGACGGCGCCAATTGCGGTCCGGTGGGGCGGGTGGGTGGAGCAGACAAACAGAGCGCCACTACTTCACCTCACGCCAGTACTCGAGGGATGCGGGGTTGGTGCCTCCCGCGCTGCCGCTGACCGGGTTGTTGAGGTTGTCCATGGTGGCCGACGTACCGGCGCCGGTGGCCGACTTGCTCACCGCGACCTGGGTGCCTCCGCCGAGCAGAGTCATCCCCCCGGCGCGGCCATCGATCTTGCTCACATCCTCCAGGGTGTTGGCGGTGCCCGTGCTGTCGACGGAGATGCGGAGCATCCAGGACGTGCCCGCCCCCGACGTGCAGGAGCCGCCGGTGCTGGAGGGCTCGTACAGCAGGTAGAAGGCCTCCACCCGCTCGGCGCCGATGCCGGGGTCATTGTACACCAGCAGCGGCGTTCCCACCGGCTTGGCCGCTGCCGTGGGCCACTCGGTCCAGGTGGCTCCGGTGATGTCGAGGTCGCCACCGCAGCCGGTCTGGATGTCGCTCACCAGGCAGGTCAGGTTGTACTCCGAGTAGTCCATGGTGCCGTTGGTCTCGGAGCGCAGGTAGATGGTGGACTCGATGTCCGTCGGGGTGGGAGGCGATGCCTCGTCGGCCGAGCCGGAGTTGAAGGCCAGCACCACCTGCTTCGAGCCCAGGTGCATCACCGCCGGGCTGTAGTACAGCGGGTTGGAGGTGTCCGGCCCCACCATGACCCACGGGCTGGCCGGGTCCCCCAGCGGGAACCGGACGATGCGTCCCTCCAGATCCGCCTGGTAGGTGGCGATGATGGTTTTGGGGTCGCTGTCGTCGTCCATCGCCGCCGCCGAGTCGGCGAGCACGGCCGCGTCGACCTTGAGCGTCAGGCCGCCCGGATCGTGGAGGTACTTGGGGATGTTGCTATCGCCGATCGTGTGCTTGCCCACGTGGTGGCCGTGCTTCCACCAGAGGTAGTAGTGCCCCTTGGCGGTGGACATGTACTTGTCGCTGGAGGTCGGGGCGCCGTAGCCCGTGCCCGCGCTCATGTGGAAGTCGGGGTTGGTGGCAGCGACCCAGTACAGGCTCGGCACGGACCACGCCTCGCCGAGGTAGGCCGGCGCCGCGGCGGTGCCCCCGTTCCAGGCGGTCTTCTCCACCGCTCCGTCGGTGTAGTGCAGCGCCCGGACGTTGAATGGCCGGGTCCTGAGATCGATCGGGTTCAGGGTGGTGTCGGTGGGATTCGTGATGTCCAGCACCACCATGCCGTGGTTGTGGGGGCCCATGGCCACCACCAGCTGGGTGAACCAGCCGGTGCCCTCGTCGTCCCCCTCGCCCAGGACGTCGTCGACGCGGGGGGAGCCGGCCAGGATCCACTTGAAGTTATCCGGCGAGGCGTCCTGCCCGCCCGCCAGGTAGAGCGCGTAGGCCTTGTCCAGCAGGTTGGGGGCGATGAAGGCGAAGACCTCGGTGCCGCCGCCATCGGCCTGTTTGCCGGCGCGGAAGGCGTGGATCAGGCCATCGTTGGAGGTGACGTAGATCAGGGTCTCCCGGCTGGCGTTGGCGGAGGTGAAGGCGGCGTGGTCCTTGAGGGCGTCGTAGCTCTCGCTGGGCGGGCCGATGGTGGCCGGGGTGCAGCGGACGACCGGCCCCAGCCTGTGCGTCTGGCCCTGGCCGTAGAGCCACTGGAGGAAGAGCTCCAGCGCCCCTCCGGCGCTGGCGCCCAGCCCTGCCACCGTGGGGCTGCCCGCGGCGAGGGCGATTTCCTGGACCTTGGCGGCGTTGATCAGTGCCCCGGTGTTGTTGAGCAGCTCGACCGGGTCGCCCCTCTTGTCGCCGTTGTCGATGTTGGGGTGACCGGTGTAGATGCTGCGGGTGTAGGGGTTCGAGAGGTTGTTGAGCTCGGTGGCGGCGTCCCACTCCTCCACCGGGGGGTTCTGGGTCATGTCGAAGGCCCGCAGGTGCCCCTCCCAGCTCGGGTACACGGTGGAGGGGAGGATGGCCCAGTCACCGGTGGTGGTGGTGCTGCCCGAGGTCGAGGCCCCGGCCGCACCGGTGACGTAGTCGCCAGGGATGGCCGCGGCGAGAGCGGCCCGGATGTCATTGACCAGCTGGTCCTCGGTCGTGGGGAGGTAGGCCTGGGCTGATCCGTTGCTGTAGTTCCCGTCATCACCGCCATCGGCGATCTTGTTCAGCTCGGTCTGTCCACCGCTGCTGAGCCCCGGGATCCCCACCACCAGCGTCTTGATCTCGTTGCCCGAGAAGGTGGCATTGTTGTACAGGCTGGCAGAGGCCAGCCACGGATCCCCACCCTTGTTGTGCTCTCCATCGCTCAGGAACAGGACGAACCGTTTGCGGCAGTCGCGAGCAGGGTCGGCGGGGGGGGTGAAGCCGGCGAAAGGACCCGTTCCGTTGTGCCGGTCGAGGAAGTGCTGCTTGGTGAGGTCGATGGCCGGCCCGCTGGGAGTGAAGGCATTCGCCAGCAGGCCACCGTTGGTGACGAAGTTCATTCGGCCGAGGATCTTGTGGAGGAGCGCGTCCTGGCCTGTCTGGCTCTGATCATACTCCAGGCCCTCCAGGAGCATGGCCAGGCTTTCGTCCGCAGACGTGTAGGTGATGCCCTGAGCCTGGCTGTCTCCAACGTTCCACCGGAACCGCCGGTAGACCCACGTATCCAGACCACTCACGTACTGAGGTCCCATGTAGGAGGAGGTCACCACCTGGGATGTTGCGGTATCGATCGACTGCTGCTCATAGGTGAAATAGCTTCCCCGGTACTTCCAGGTGAACCCCCCGTCGTCATACTGCAGGTTGGCTATGGAGAACTTGAACCGTTTCTCCTCGCTCGAGTCGTCGGAGCGGCTGTAGAGGCTATCCTTGTCCTCGGTGAGGCCAGCGATCGAGAGCAGCTCGAAGGGGGTGCCATTCCAGTTGAACGTGGAGTTCGGCTGCATGGCTCCAGAGTCCCAGGCCCCAAGATACGCCATTTCTCGCCGCGTCAGGTAGACGGTGACCTTCTTGGTGGGCGCGCCCGTGGCCTTGAAGTACTGGTAGTACCCAGTCTGTTTGGAAAAACCGACCAACCCGAAGTTGGCCGATTCGCGAAGGTCGGGCAGCAGGTTGCGCAGGACGCGCTTGACCAGGAACGTTCGGCTCTTCAGCTTGGAACAGCTCGAGGCGTCGTTCTTGCACGCAGGCGCCGACCCGGGGTTTGGTGTGTTGTTGTCCGCGATGTTGCAGTCGCTGGCACAGGATGAGCTATTCTCGAGCCCACTGCATAGCCCATCTCCACAGAGGTCCACCGTGCCCGTTCGGGCTCCGCCGCAGTCCGAGCCCGAGACGTTGGCCCAGCTACAGGTCGCCGGCAGGTCCATGGACCCCGAGAGGTCCAGCACTATCACGACCTCCGGCCGCACCGATGGCGCCCTGGTCTGTTTCAGCGGGTCGAGGCGGGAAGCCGCCTCCCTGGCGGGCAGCATGGCCAGGACGGCAAGCAGAATGGTTGTCTTGTGTATGGTGCCTTGCATGGCATCTCCTTCCCCTGAGCCAGACCATGAGATGCAGAAGCCATGCCATGGACAGTCAACCGGAAGCACTTGAATTCCAAAGATGTATCTGATCCCTTCGCCCTGTAGAGCTCCCCTGGCGGGATACTCCTTGCACAGCCCCCGCATTCTTTGCGTAGTCCAGAGGCAGCCCACGGCTTGCGCTTCGTTTCCATCCAGGTGAAGTTGGAGCGATGATTGGAGCAACGATGCGGAACCTCCCCTTCACGATCATCCTGGTTTTGGCCCTTGGCGGCTGCCGCTGCAATGCGAAGCTGGAGCCCCAGAAGGGCAGGCCCGGGGCCATGGTCCGCATGAGCAAGCGGGACAAGGTCCGCAAGCCGCAGCAGAAGACCCACCTCGCCGCCGCCGCCATCCTCGTCGCCTACAAGCGAGCCCAGGGTGCTCGCCCGACGGTAACCCGGAGCAAGCAGGAGGCCGCTCGGCTGGCCCGGGATCTGGCGGCGCGCCTGAAGCGGAACCCGGCTGTCTTCGGCGATCTCGCTCGCAAGCACTCGGATGGCCCGACGGTGGCCGCGGGAGGGGAGCTCGGGGCGTGGCCCAGGGGACGGATGCCGCGAGAGATCGAAGAAGCACTGGACCGCCTCCCGATTGGCGGCGTCTCCGAGGTGATCGAGACACCTCGCGGCTACCAGATCCTGAGGCGCAGGATCGCCATCCTGGCCGCCTCCCAGATCGTCGTCGCCTTTCGTGGTGCCCGGGGCGCTGCCCGGACGGTGATGCGCAACCGCACAGAAGCCAGGAAGCTCGCGGAGGAGCTGTACCAGAAGTTGAAGACCAACCCCGAGTCGTTTTTCTTCGTGGCGCGCAAGCAGTCCGACCACGCCCCGAGCGCCAGGGCCGGAGGCCGGCTCGGCGTCTGGCCCAGGGGACGCAAGCCCGCGATCATCGAGAGCACGGTCGATTCGCTGGAGATCGGCCAGATCGCGCGGCCGGTGCAGACGCCGGCAGGATACGTGATCGTGCAGCGAGACGATCCCTACCCCGACAGGTGAGCCGGTGAGCCAGTTGCCATGTTGGGACCGATTGGGGCGCCCTCGGAACGACACTCGCGTGCTTGGGCGTCCTCGCCCCAACCAAGCCAACCCTCGGTCAGCCGCCGCAGCAGATCCCGGCTGAAGCCGACCGCCTCCCAGGCTTCGACATGGGCCGCCAGCTGTTCGCAACCCGGCCGATGGCGTTGGCCGTGGGGAGAGGGGGCAAGCTCGGCGCGACTGACCGACCGCAACCCAGCGGGGCTCAACCTCCGGCGGGCTCTGAGGGCTCTGGTTGAGCGTGGTTGGTTGGTTGAGCCTCGACCTTGACGTGGACGGGCGCCGAGGGCTAGGGTGAGTTGATGCCGCACCGGGAAGCCGCGATGGAGGAGAAGCTCCGTACGACAGAGGCGGATCTGAACGCGAAGATCGACGTCCTCCGGTCGGAGCTGGGAGGGGTCGAGCAGCGGCTGGACGCGAAGATCGACGGGGTCGAGCAGCGGCTGACGGCCACCATCCACTCGGAGGTCAAGGGGCTGGACGCGAAGATCGACGCCCTCGACAAGAAGATCGACGGGGTCGAGCAGCGGCTGGACGCGAAGATCGACGGGGTCGAGCAGCGGCTGACGGCCACCATCCACTCCGTCGAGCAGCGGCTGGACGCGAAGAGCGACGGGGTCGAGCAGCGGCTGACGGCCACCATCCACTCCGAGGTCTCGAGCGCCGTGGGATCTGCCTTGGAGCGGTTCAGCGAGATCTTCGGTGTTGTGGACGAGAAGTACGGGACGCTCGTGGGAGGGGTTCGCCAGGACCTCGACGAGCATCGCTTTGACCGCTCGCTGCACCTGCAGGCGGAGAAAGGCCCGCGCCCGCGATCTACGCGAGCTTCACGCAGGGTCGCGACCCGTCCAGCACCCAAGACGAAGAAGAAGCCACCCCGCAAGCGCAGCTGAGCCCCGTGCTTCCCGCTCCGCGATCAGCGATCAGCGACGGTGGCTGCACCAGCGCATTGCGCAGCCTCAACGCGTTGCCGCCTTGCGAGACCGAAACTCTTCGCGAAGTACGCGTCGAAGGGTTTCCTCGAGAGACTCCCGCTGGCATGTGATGTAGTCCCGGAGAGCGAGGTTGATCAAGGTTTGGTAGTTGCCGCCGCCGGCAGCGTGGACCTGCGCCTTGAACCAATCCAAGATGTCATCGTCGATCCGAATCGTGATGCGCGTTTTTCCCGATGGGACTGGGACAACGGGTCCGCGCTTTCCCTTGGCAAAGTCGTACTGCTTCTTCATGGTGCCACCTCGTATTGCCTTTGTTCTCGCGAGGTCGCCTTTCTGGCGGAGATGATTCGCACCGTGTCGCCGCGGAGTACGTGGACGACAAGCAGTCGCCCGGTCGCATCCACACCAATCGTGACGAATCGTTGTTCTTGGTCCTCGTCGTCCACAATCGTGACCGCAAGCTCATCGTCCAGCACGGTGGCCGCGTCTGCGAAGTCGATTCCGTGCTTGCGCAGGTTGGACGCGGCCTTCTCCGGATCCCATTCGACGGCCATCAGAGTTAGTGTATGTACAATCGTACACGCCGTCAAGTGGAATCGCGAAACCGCCGGATCGCCGGTCCGCCAGCTCCCTCACGCGGTGCTCGAATCGCTGTCTCGCTGCCTGGTCCAGAATTCGCCTCCCCGCCGCTGCTTGATGGACGAGCGTGCCACCTGTCGTTGGCCGAGCAGCTGCCTGATCCAGCTGTTGGGCCGACTGTACGATGCTGACCTGTGGATCGTCATTCCAAAACCTGCACGACCGACCTGGCATCTCATACTCATAAACGCTGTCCTGCGACTACGCACCTTGCGTTTAAAACGGAATGTCAAAGTCGGCATCGTCGACCGGTCGATCGTAGGCGCCGTTGCTGTTTTCCAGCGCCACATCGACTCCGCTCTCCATCACTCTCAGCCATCGCTCTTCAGCCTCCTCCTCGGCACGCCGTTCGCGGCGCCATGCTTCGCGTCTCTCCGCGTCGTGGCGCAAAAGCTGCTCAACACACTCTTTCACCCGAGGATTGTCGTGCGACAAGAACCGCTCGAAGGATCTCTTCTCCTTCTTGCGAACCATGCCATTTCAGTCGCACGTTCGATCAATCGCGTGCACTGCTCGACGGTGCGAGAGTTCTTCCCGGCCGAGCTACGCCCATTCCCTGAAGAGATGCTGAACGTGCCCACATCTCGAGCAACAGTCGTTCGGCAAGATCAGCCCGCATCAGCAGCAGCAGCAGTGGCCCCACCCGCGCTTCCTTCTTCTCGTCATAGCGCGGTTCCTGACGGAATTATGAATGAACGCGAGCGACCTACGCGGCCGCGAGCTTCCAGCTCTTCTTCAACGCAGCTCGAATCGCCCTCGCCTTTGCCGGTTCCTTCTCCCCAATCTTCTCGAGCACTTCCATCGCGACGTCCTTCGCGCCTTTTCCCAAGACCACCCAGACACGAAGAAGAGTCTCGGCCATCGAGCTCATTTCTTGGGCACCAGTCTCCCATCGCGACACCGTCTCTGCTGCAACGCCGAATCGTCTGGCGAACTCGGCCCCCGTCCAGCCCATCAGCTTTCGCAGAAAGCGAATCTCCTCGGGCGCCAGGCGCGCACCCTGCGTGCACAGGAGTAGGCCGATCTGGCGGTGTAGTTCCTCAATCCGTGGGATCGCTGCAGCGCGGTCCCCGCAGCTCGCGCAGTACCGCACCTCGACATTCTCCAGCACGACATTGGGAAGTCCCGACGCTGTGTACTGGAAGTTCTCTCGCTTCGCGGTTACCTCGCTGGACCCGCAGCGTGTGCACCTCATTTCAGCCTCCATGCGGTCACAACCGCGAGCTCTGTCTCAGCCGCGAACGCCACCACGACAACCACCTTCGACGTTGCGACTCGGTAGCGCCAACTGCCTCCCTCGAACTCGGCTGGTTCTACCCATCTACCCCGCAAGACGGCGATGCAATCCGGCATCGTCAGCTCGTCCTTCGCCATCTCCTTCTCGGCGTGTTTAGATACCAGCATCACGCCATCTTTCAAGATCCGCCTAATCAGCTTGCGGGCATCCGTCGGACTGAGCGGCTCGTCCACAAGGAAACTGTACCGCGGATTGATAAAACGTCAAGTCTATACGTTCCGGCAGGTCCCGGCGGCCCAACAAGCCCATGCAGCCGACCGGCCTCGCATCTCGACGTAAACGAAGGAACAAGATGACACGGCACTTCAGCCATGACCGACGTCTTCCGGCAATTCACGGCCGGCGGCTGATGGGCAAGCCGTTAGCCGCGACACGAAGTTGCATATTCGAGTGTGATTACATGTGCTTAATGGTCATGGGAATCACCTGGCATGTCCCTGCCAGTACCCTAGGAGCGTTCGGGAAAACTCAAAAAGAGGGAGATCTTGATCGTTTGGAGACCTTGCGCATTGAGCTTTCCCGAACGCTGCTAGGGGCCGATGATTTCGTTGAGGCCTTCGAGAACACGGGCGATGTTCTCGGGGGTCGCGCGAGTGAGCCGGCGTCCGATGCGCTCTGTCGTCAGAGTGCGGACTTGGCTGATCTTGACCCAGGAGCGTCTTGGGAGACCTTCGGCCCGAAGCTCGAGGGTCAGGGGGAAAGCGGCACGCTGCGGCTTGCTGGTGATCGCCACGGCGATCACCGTGCCAGAACGTTCGTTGAAGATATCCTGGCTGAGGATGAGCACCGGCCGCATTCCAGCCTGCTCCCGGCCGCGCGTCGGGTTCAGATCCGCCCAGCGGATATCCCCTCTCAGTATTCGGGCCATTCCGCCACGTCCGCAGACATCCCCTCTTCGGCGAGGGCACGTTCATATTCAGGGTCCACCTTCTCGAGCTCCCGAGCCAGTCGTGTTCTCTCCAGTCGCTCGAGCTTCTCGTCGACAGCCGCCTCGATGGCTCGGCTACGGTTTGCGAACATCCCTTCGCTCACAAGCTGGTCAAGGTGCCGGAGCGTCTCTTCCTCCAGTGTCACAGCCACCTTCGAGCGGGCCATGGTCAACCTCCCGAGTATGATAATACGTCATACCTCCAGACGTGGCAATCCGAGGACAGGATGCGCTGCAGAACAATGCGAGAGTCACCTTCAGGTTCCAGAGACACGTGCCGTATCGCGACAACCACGGCGGCCAGCCTCCTCGCTCGATTCGTCAAAGCAGAGCACGCAGGCGGGCGTGCTCAAGTCTCCGCTGTTCGCGGTCGTCCGGGCCATGACGGCCCAGGTCGCGCTGGGACCGACGGCTGGGCGTTCGAGGATCAATGCAAGGGTCCGTTGCAACTTGTCCCAAAGCTCGCGTCCAAGGCCCGGCCCGTGCGCTCTCGTACCAGGCGACTGCCGCCTGAATCTCGGCTTCCTCGTGGACTCGAAGGGACCTGGTCACCGGCGAAGGATCTCACGTTCAATGCGGCTCCGAACCAACTCCCAGTCGGATGTCACGGCCTCCCCTGCATCCAGCGCAGCGCATCGACGTTCGATTTCCTCCGCCCAGGCGTCGTCCACGTCACCGTCCGTCTCGCCATCCAAGCTCTCGATCAGCTTCGCGGCGAGCTCGGCGCGTTCGCCCTCCGGCAGCAGAAGCGCTTCATCGAGCAATCGTTCGGCATTGCGGCCCATGAAGAAGAATGTACCACCCGCGTGGGCGCCTAACCTAACCAGCCAATGCAGCCGGCCGACCTCAGTTGTCGACGGAGAACAAGGAATATGATGAAACGCCACTCAGTCCATGGCCGACGTTGCGTGGACTGAAAGAGCGAACGGAGGATGCCTACTTGGTGGGAGGAGTCGCGCGCAGGGTTTCCCAGAATCCGCGAGGGTTGGTGATCGTCACGGGCGCTCGATCTCCGGCTTCCAGCAGCTCGACGTCCCCGGTGACCAGCACATCCGCATTGCCCGAGACAGCGGAGGCAATGATCCACTCGTCGTCCTTGTCCGCGAGACCGACATTCAGGTGTCGACGTGGCCTGGGAATGACGGTGTGCTCCCGAAGCAGCTCCTCGATCTCCCTGATCATTGTGCGGGGGAGCTTGACCCGCTCCCGAAGGACCCGGCGGAGCTCGGCGAGGACAACCTCCCCGATGAGGAGTTGGTGCTCGCCAAGGACGACGCGGAACAGGTCAGCGCACAGTCCACGCGTCGCGAAGGCGCTGACGAGCACGTTCGTGTCGAAGAAAACCCTCACGAGACGCGCTCAAACACGTCCTCGTCGGTCAGATAGCCTCGAGCCTCTGCAAACGGCAGCACCTTGCGCCGTAGCTTCTCGAAACGGAGCAGAGCCAACTGCCGTCGCAGGGCGTCTCGCGCTACGTCGCTTCGGGTTCGCCCGGTCTCGTCGCAGAACTTGTCCAGCTCACGTTGAAGATCATCGTCGAGCCGAATAGTGAGCGTTGACTTCATGTACGACATTGTAACACGCACCCGGCCGTCGATTCAACCTTCCTGGCCATCCTCGTTCAATCCCGCCAGCCGCCGCAGCAGGTCCCGGCTGAAGCTCACCGCCTCCCAGGCGATGTCAAAGCTCAGGTTGTCCGATGTGTCGGTCAGCTGGTGGTAGTTGGGCATGTGCCCGTGGTCGTCGAAGCAGAGCACGCTGGCTCCCTCGACTCCGCAGGCCAGGAATGCCAGCCCGTCCGTGGGCACGGGGAGGACCTTGGGCCCGGCGTCCGTCATTTCGCGCTGGCTCGCCACCTCGGCGCACAGGCGGACCACCTCGCTCGGGTAGCGCGCCGGCGAGCCGAACAGCGAGTGTTCGCCGCCGAGGAAGCGAGGCCGACCGTAGCCCAGGCTGTCGAGGTTGAGAAAGCGTGTGGGCACGCGCTTCAGCTCGCCCTGGTGCGCCCGCAGCCACGCCGTGGCACCCTGCAGGCCCGCCTCCTCGCAGCCAGTCAGCAGCAGCGTGAGCTCGACGCCGTCAACGGGATCGCCGAGCCAGTCCTCGGTCAGAGCGATGGCCGCGGCCGTTCCCGTGCCGTTGTCGCTGGCGCCCGGCACGAAGCGGCCGAGGCCCCAGTCGAGGGTCAACCCGCCGGCCACGCCGTAGACCACCAGCACCCCGAAGCCGGCGTGCCGGACTGCCTCGGGCCAGACGAGGGCCGCGGCTCCCAGCGCGACCTGGGCTCCCATGGCGAAGACGACCGCGAACAGCGGAGACTTGAGCATGCCTGGCATGCGGCTCAGCAGCGGCGCGACGTGTCGTACGATCTCCTCGCGCCACATCAGGCCGGTCCGCTGCGTGTCGTAGTGCGCCACCAGCACGAGACGGGCCTGGACATCGCCCCTCGGGGCGATGCGCGCCACCACGTTGCTCGACGGCCCCCCGGGCACGAGGCGACCGAGGGTGGGGATGCCCCGCGCCTCCTCGAGGAAGAACGAGCCGAGGGCTATCAGCCCGAGCAGCAGGGTGGCCAGCGGGAAGGTCCACAGCAGGGCGGCTCCGACGCCGGCGACCACCAGGTGAAGGAACACGCGAAGCCCCACCGAGCGGCAGCCGCGAAACGGCTCCCGCTCGCTCGGCAGCCCGATCGCCTCCAGCTCGCGCTGCAGGTAGTCGCCCGCCCGGGCCTCGTTGGCCGTGGCGGAGCCGCGGTGGCCAAAGGCCTCCAGCTCCCTCACGCGGCGCTCGAAGCGCTGTCTCGCTGCCTGGTCCAGCGTTCGCCTCCCGGCGACATTAATATACGACGAAACCGGGCCCGGCTGATCCATCCCGCCATGCTATCATTCAGGTATGGCCACGGACGAGAGCGACGGGCTCGACATCACGACCCGGGTGCTGATCAGCATTCGCGATGAGATTCGCCAGACGAACCGGCGGCTCGAGCAGCTGCGCGAGGAGACCAACCAGCACCTCGACCAGACGAACCAGCGCCTCGAGCAGCTGCGTGAGGAGACGCGAGACGGCCTGCAGCAGCTGCGCGAGGAGACACGAGACGGTTTGCAGCAGCTGCGCGAGGAGACGCGGAACGGGCTCAAGACGGTCCACGACTCCCTGTCGCTGCGCCTCGACCGGGTGATCGAGAACACCGGGCAGCACTACCGCGATCTTGCATCGCGGGTCGCCAACCTGGAGCTGCAGGTGGCGGCCATGCAGCACGGCTGAGCCGACTGATCCCGTGGGCAGGCCCCCGGGCGTCATGCTATGATCCAGGTATGGCCGCCGACGACGAGACCGAGGGGCTCGACATCACGACCCGGGTGCTGATCAGCATTCGCGACGAGATTCGGCAGACGAACCAGCGGCTCGAGCAGCTGCGAGAGGAGACGCGAGACGGTTTGCAGCAGGTGCGCGAGGAGACGCGGATCGGGCTCAAGACGGTCCACGACTCGCTGTCGCTGCGCCTCGACCGGGTGATCGAGACCACCGGGCAGCACTGCCGCGATCTCGCGTCGCGGGTCGCCAACCTGGAGCTGCAGGTGGCGGCCATGCAGCACGGCTGACCCTGGGCCGAGGGCAATACCGGTCCGTCAATCCTCTGCGTCTCTCTGTTCCCGCTCCCAGAGCGCCTGCAGGTCGCGCGCCCCATGGACCACGCCCAGGATAGTCACTGCGTCGGGGGACACGCTGTAGAGATGATGCGGTACCGCTGGACGAAGATCTCGAGGACTGCGGGATCTTCGAACTCAGGGACCCTCCGTCCGCGCTGAGCAAGCTGACGGAGCGAGGTGGCAGCCATCCGCAGCTCACGGACGAACGAGGCAGCGTAGTAGTGGGAGTCCCTGGCAATGTACTCCGCGATCTCCTCCAGATCGGCCCAGGCTGACTCGGTCCACTTCAGGTCCCGAGCCACTTGGCCATCCGACGCTCAACCTCCTCGTGGTCGAGCAGCCGACCCTCATCGATGTCTCTGAGCCCCTTCTCGATCTTCTGCCGCACATAGATGTGGTACTGGATGTCCTCGTACGATGCGTCATCCGGCAGCTTCTCCAGGATCTTGAACACCTCTTGCTTCGCCAGGCTCACCATGGCCTCCTCGTCCGAGACATCTGCTCCCGATATGTAGCAGGATCGCAGGCCGTCCGCTGCCGGTCAGGATGCAGGCTAGGCCCGATCCAAATCTCCTTCCTCTTGAGTTTTCCCGAACGCTCCTAGAACGCGGCCGGTCAGCCATCGAACGCGATCCGAAAGGCCTCGGGCAGCTCGATCGGCCTGTCGTCCTGGCCCACCACCACCATCGAGGTGTGGCCCTCGACCAGCAGCAACGGCTCGCCCTCGGGCGATAGCCTGAAGACCCTCGACCCGATACGGAAGCCGCAGCGCCGCAGCTCCTCGACGGTGGATTGGATCTCGAGCTCGTCATCGAAGCAGGCCGGGGCGTGGTAGCGGCAGGTGGTCTCGACGATCGGCAGGTGGCGGTCGTAGGGAAGCGAGAGCTGGCGGAACATCTCGATCCGACCCAGCTCGAAGTAGATGAAGTAGTTGGCGTAGTAGACAATGCCGGTGGCGTCGGTCTCGGCGTAGCGAACGCGGGTGCGGGTGATGAAGCGTCGGCCAGGCATGAGGCTGGCGTATCCGGTCCGCAGCCCCAGGTCAACCAATTCATGGGTGGGGCGCTCTCTCGAGCGCTGCTTCAGGGCCGAGGGCATCGAGCCGGGCGTTTTCTCCTACGTCAACCTGCCGGGACCCTCGGCGGGCGTGGTGATGATCAACGACCACCTGATGGGGCACGGCCTGGCCGGGGTGCCGTGGGGCGGCCTCGGGGAGTCGGGCCTCGGTCGGGCCCACGGCGAGATCGGCTTCGACGAGGTCACGGCCCCGCAGTGCATCGTCCGCGACTACCTTCCCCTTGTGAAGAAGGACCTTTGGTGGCATCCATACAGTCAGCAGGTCTACGATGGCATGCACGGTATCCTGGATCTGCTCTACGCCAGGCAGGCGGGGCGACGGCTCTCGGGCCTGGGCCGACTCGCCCGGCTGCTGCCGCGGACCTTCGAGCAGTGAACGAGAGGCCGATGAGCTCAAGCAACGACGGCAAGCGTCTCAAGCTGCGGCAGCGGCGCGGCGCCCAGGTGGCCCGCGGGGTGATAACCGAGGCGGCCGCCTCGCTCTTCGCCCACAAGGGCTACCACGGCACCACGATCGAGGAGATCGCCGCGGCGGCGGGTTACTCGCCCGCGGCGATCTACAAGTACTTCCGCAACAAGGAGGACCTGTTCGCCTGCCTGTGGAGCGCGATGGCCGATCGCCTGCAGAACGTCTTCGTCCAGAGCGGGACCATGGACCTGCCCTTCACCCTGCGCCTGCGCTGGGTGGTGACCATGCTGGGGCAGTTGCTCGACACCACACCCGACCTGCTGGTGGCCTTCCTGACGCAGCGGCCACACGTGGTCCGCGGCGCCACGACCGTGCTGGAGCGCCAGGCCGCGGAGCACTACCTCGGCTATCACCGCCAGGTGGTGTCGTTCATGGAGCACGGCATCCAGGATTGCGTGCTTCGCGAGGGGCGAGCCGATGACTTCGCGCTGCTGTTCATGGGCCTGCTGCAGGCCTTCGCCTACCGCTGGGCCATGTCGGATGGTGACTTCGACATCGCCGCGAACACGGCCATCCTGATCGACCTGTTCCTGCACGGCGCGGGCAGCTGTGCGTCCCAACACGCGGCAAGGCCAGAGCCGTAGTACACTGGTCCAATGCTGGACGGACTGCGCCGACTGCTGGGCCTTGCCCGCAAGCCGACCCTGTTCGAGTGGATGGTGCAGCAGGTCGAGCAGCATCGCCCGACTCCGATCCAGGGCATCCTCGACGGCGAGGTGCTGGTGGAGGGGCAGGCCCGGGCGGGCGACACGCTGGTCGAGGCCCCGATCACCGGCATCTCGGTCATCGGTTTCCGGGCGACAGTGGAGGCGCACGACTCCGCCGGCGCGCACAAGGTGGTGGACTGGTCGCAGGTCACCAATTTCGTGGTCGAGGACGCCACGGGCCAGGCGCTGGTGCGAACGTCCGGCTGCAAGATGGTGCTCAACCTGGAGTACAGCGGCGACAGCGCGTCGGGCGGGCTCCCCTCCGCAGTGATGGCGCTGGTCAACCGCTTCGGCGCCGTGGACTGGAGCCGTCAGGCCCCCAGCCACTTCTCCTGGAACGAGTACTACCTGGAGCCCGGCGAGCCGGTGATCGTCTTCGGCCGCGCCCGCCAGGAGGTCGATCCCTCGAAGGCGCCGGTCGGCTATCGTCAGTCTGCATCGCGCCTGGTGCTGGACAGCCCCGAGCGCCGGCCGCTGTTCTTCTCGGACCAGCTGCGCGACACGTTCCTGCAGAAGATGCGGGGCTGAGCGGCGCTACGCCGGGCGACCTTCGCCGTTCGACTCGCGCACGTAGCGTGCGGCCTTCTCGACGCCGACGCGGGACCCGATGTGATCGAGGCGGTTGGCTGCCGCCGGGCCCAGGTGATTGCGCACCACGGCCCGGCAGGCCCCGTAGTCGACGTGGGGCTGCCTCAACAGGCGCTCCACGTCCCGCTCGTCGCTCGGATCACCGGTGGCCAGCTTCATGGCGACGACATACTCGGGTGGGGTGACCGGCAGCTCGCGGCCCTCGCCCGTCGTGGTCGTCACACCCTGCTCGCGTGCCGCGCTGACGGCCTCCGTGAACAGCGGGCCGAAGTCGACTCGCCGGTCGATGAAGTCGATCCGTCTATCGCCCGCACGGATGGCGAACCCACCGATGGAGAGCGGCAGGGGAGAGTACCCCTGCTCTCTCGCCTCGCGCTCCAGCGCGGCCATCTCGCTCTGCGGCACGGCGAAGTCGACGTCCTTGGTGAACTCCTGGTCGTCGCCCGAGACCCAGGCCCACACGGCGAGCCGTCCGGCCAGCGCGTACGACACGCCCGCGGCGTCGAGCAACGACAGCGCGGTCTCGATCGACGGCCTCGGGTCGAAGGGCTCCACCACCAGGGGACGGGGCCCACGGGGACGGCTCATGGCTCTCCTCGGTGCCTCGTGTCCACTCTAGCCTGTCCCGGCTCGGCGGGCTAGCAGCGTTCGGCAACTCCGCGTGATCGAGTGATCGGGTCTTGAAGGGTTACGCCACATCCGTGTAGTCAGAGGTGGGATCGGCCTCGAGATGCCGATGGCCGCGACCGGGGCCGGTGGCCAGTACCGCAGGCCGGTGGCCGGTACCGCAGGCCGCAGGCCGGTGTCCGTTTGCCGTAGTCCGGTTGCCGGGTCCGATGCCGTAGCCGGCTCCGGTGTCCGAGGAGAGCCGCAGCACCGGGCCGCTTGCCCAAAGCGGCGCTGCGGCTGCCGGCCTCTTTCGACAAGGAGCGTGCACCATGGCATCACCGATCCCCGACCCGACCTCGGCACGACAAATGGACACCTACAAGGTGGCCCTCGAGCTCGTCACGGCGGCTGGCGAGCTGCTACCCAGCTTCGCACGCTTTGACGCCTCCCTGGCCTCGCAGCTCAAGCGCGCGGCCCCCTCGGTCCCGCTCAACATCTGCGAGGCGATGCGCCGCACGGGCCGCGATCGAGTTCACCTTCTGACCGTGGCCATGGGCAGCGCGGCCGAGGTGCAGGCGATCCTCGACGTGGGCCTGGCCCTGGGGCGTCTCGAGAGGCCGCAAACCCAGCGGGTCGAGCAACGGGGCGACCGCGGCCGCG
>Ga0180009_10001539_pt1 | contig 28153 bp, 41 predicted proteins | sample OS_PC_MetaG_FD_123537 | JGI IMG/M metagenome (GOLD analysis project Ga0180009, IMG submission 123537) | Groundwater microbial communities from the Aspo Hard Rock Laboratory (HRL) deep subsurface site, Sweden - OS_PC_MetaG | ecosystem: Environmental > Aquatic > Deep subsurface > Groundwater... | reverse complement strand
CCTAAAATCAGATAATAGCTTATTAAAATAATCAAGGCAAAAATCACAAAGCCGATTCTAAACTCTTTCTTTATTTTTTCTGGAATCATCTTTAATAGAATAGTTTTTCTTATATTAATTCTTTCACTTAAATACTTTCTTGAATTTCTTAAAAAAACCGTTTTCTGTTGTTTTTTCCCCTTCTTTTAATTCCTCAAATAATTCTTTTTGTTTTTTTGAAAGCTTTTCCGGAGTCCTTAAAATAACTTTAATGTATTCGTCTCCAAAACCGCCTTCTTCAATGTCTTTTATTCCTTTTTCTTTTAATCTGAAAATTGTTCCTGTCTGTGTTCCTGAAGGGACTTTTAATTTTGCTTTTCCTTTTAATGTAGGAACATCAATTTCTCCGCCTAATGCAGCCAAAGAAAAAGTTATTGGCACTTCTCCGTAAATGTCTGCTTCATCTCTTTTAAAGAATTCATGGGGTTCAATGAATATTACAACATATAAGTCTCCGTTTCCTGCGCCTCTTTCTCCTGCATTTCCTTCATTTCTTAATCTTAAATATGCACCGTTTTGTATTCCTTCTGGAATTGCAACAGTTATTTTTCTTTTTTTTCTTATTCTTCCTGTTCCATTGCATTTAGTGCAGGGATTTTTTACTGTTTTTCCTTCTCCTCCGCATTTCCTGCAGGTAGTTCTTGTATTAAATGTTCCAAAAGGAGTTCTTTGCGAGTGAGTCTGCATTCCTGTTCCATTGCATTGAGAACAAGAAACCAGGTCTTCTTCTTTTTCTGATCCAGAACCACTGCATTTATCGCATGCTTCAATTCTTTCTATTTCAATTTCTTTTTTTACTCCAAAAGCTGATTCCTCAAATTCAATGCTTAAGTCAAACCTTAAGTCAACTCCTTTTCTTGGCCCTCTTCTCTGCCTTGAACCAAAAATGTCTCCAAAGCCAAAATTCTTGAATAAGTCATCGAAATCAAAGTCCATTGCAGAAAAATCAAATCCTTGGCCTCCAAATCCGCCATATCCTTGAAAGCCTTCTGCTGCGTGGCCGAACTTATCGTAATTTTCTTTTTTTTGCGGATTGCTTAAAACAGAATAAGCTTCTAATACTTCTTTGAATTTTTCTTCTGCGTTTTCTTCTTTGGATATATCCGGATGGTATTTTTTTGCCAGTTTTTTGTAGGCTTCTTTTACTTCTTGAATTGAAGCGCCTTTTTTTAATCCTAAAATTTCGTAATACTCTCTTTTCTCACTCATAAACTGTCACGCAAACGTTTCGCCGTTTGAGCACGAGGTCCAGCATAAAGCTGGACTAGCACGCCTTTACGGCGTGCACCGTGGCTCGCGAGCGGAATCGCGAAAAGAATAAAAAAAAGGAAGGAAAGTAATTTAACCTGAATTATTTTTTTTCCTTTCCTTTTTTTTCGCGAGGGTTTTTAAATTATTTTTTTCTTTTTAATTTTTTTCAACTATTTTCTTCTTTTTCTGATTTTGCTTTTTTTATTTGAATTTATTTTTTCGGTTCTTTTTTTCCTTATTTTTTCTTTTTTTCTTTTTTTTTGTCTTTGTTTTCGTCTTCCATTTTATAGTCTGCGTCAACTACTTTTTCGTCTTTGTTTTTTTCTTCTTTTTCTCCTGTTTGCCCTTGTGCTTGTTGAGAGGCTTTCTGGTATAATTCAGTTGAAGCTTCCTGAAATAATTTATTCACTTCATCTAATTTTGTTTTGATTGCTGTAACATCTTTTTCTTTTGGTTCAAGCAGTTTTTTGAGTTCTGCTACTTCATCTTTTATTCCCTGAATTTTTTTTGAGTCAACTTTTCCTTCCATGTCTTTCAAAGTTTTTTCTGTCTGGTATACTATTGCATCTGCCTGATTAATTGTGTCTATTTCTTCTTTTTTCTTTTTGTCTGTTTCAGCAAACTGTTCTGCTTCTTTTTTCATTTTTTCTATTTCTGTTTCATTTAATTTCTCTGATGCAACAATTGAAATTTTCTGGCTTTTTCCTGTTCCCATGTCTTTTGCTGTTACATGCACTATTCCGTTTGCATCAATGTCAAAAGTCACTTCAATTTGAGGTATCCCACGAGGCGCAGGAGGAATTCCAATTAACTGGAATCTTCCTAAAGTTTTGTTGTCTGAAGCCATTGTTCTTTCTCCTTGTAATACATGAATGTCTACTGCAGTCTGATTGTCTGCTGCAGTTGAAAAAATCTGGCTTTTTTTTGTTGGAATAGTAGTGTTTCTTTCAATTTGTTTTGTAAAAACTCCTCCAAGAGTTTCTATTCCCAAACTTAATGGAGTTACATCAAGCAATAAAATATCTTTTACTTCTCCTGATAATACTCCTGCCTGTACTGCTGCACCCATTGCAACGCATTCCATTGGGTCAATTCCTCTTTCAACTTTTTTGCCTACGATTTTTTCCACGAATTCTTGTACTATAGGCATTCTTGTAGGGCCTCCGACCATTATTACTTTGTCTATTTCTGCCGGAGTAAGTTTTGCGTCTGCAAGAGCATGGTTTACTGGTTTTTCGCATTTTGAAACAATTGGTTTAACTAATTCTTCTAATTTTGCTTTGTTTAATTTCATTACTAAATGTTTTGGGCCTTCTTGTGTTACAGTAATATAAGGCAGATTAATTTCTGTTTCAATTACATTGCTTAATTCAATTTTTGCTTTTTCTGCTGCTTCATTTAATCTTTGCATTGCCATTTTGTCTTTTGTTAAGTCTGCTGCTTCTTCTGTTTTGAATTTTTCTATAATGTATTTTTGTACAACCTCGTCCATGTCTCTTCCGCCTAATTGAGTGTCTCCTGAAGTTGATTTTACTTCAAATACTCCGTCGCCGAATTCCATTACTGTTACATCTAATGTTCCTCCGCCAAAATCAAACACTAAAATTTTCCTGTCTTTTCCTTTTTTGTCTAATCCATAAGCAAGTGATGCTGCAGTTGGTTCATTTACAATTCTAATAACTTCTAATCCTGCAATTTTTCCTGCGTCTTTTGTTGCTTGTCTTTGGTTGTCGTCAAAATATGCTGGAACTGTTATAACTGCTTTTTCTATTTTTTCTCCTAAAAAGCTTTCAGCGTCTTTTTTTATTTTTTGTAAAATAAAAGCAGAAATCTGTTGAGGGGTATATTCTTTTCCTTGGGCTTTGTATTTGAATGAAGTTCCCATTTTTCTTTTTGCGCCAGTAATTGTTCCTTCTGGATTGCTTACTGCCTGTCTTTTTGCCGGTTCTCCTACAAGCATTTGCCCGTCTTTTGTAAAAGCCACAACAGAAGGAAAAGCTTTTCCATACAAACTTGCGCCTTCAGCTGAAGGAATTATTTTTGGTTTTCCTCCTTCTAATACTGCTGCTGCAGAATTACTTGTGCCGAGATCAATACCAATCACTTTACTCATTTTATCACCTTTTTAATTATTGCTCCTAAATTTTGAATTTCAGTTAGCATAAACTTTAAACCTTAATTTTTTTTCTTCTTCGCTTATTTCAGGCTTTATTTCTTCAGGGATTTCTAATGGAATCTCGTCGTCAAAATCATTTAATTCTTCCTGCAATTTTTTTTCTTTCATTTCAATCACTCCTTTTCAGGCATGGTTTTCTGGTTTCCTGTTTCTTCTTCAGTTTTTTCTTGTTTGTTTTCTGTCTCTTTTTCGGGTTTTCTGTTGATTTTAACTTTTGAGTGCCTTAACACTTTATCTTTCAAAAAATAGCCTTTCTGCAGTTCTTCTAATACTTCATAATCTTCTTTTTTTTCGTTGTGTTCTTGCATTAAGCAGTCATGGATTTCTGGATCAAATTTTTTTCCTTTTGAGTTAATTTCTTTTAATCCGTTTTTTTTGAGCACTTCAGTTAATTGTTTTTTTATTGGTTCAAATGCGTTGATTGTTTTTTCATCCCAGTTTTTTTCTCCTGATTCAATTGAATCAAGGACAGGAAGCAGGTCAAGCATTAATCCTGCATTACTGTATTCAACAAATTTCATTCTGTCTTTTTCTTCTCTTTTCTTGAAATTCTCGAATTCTGCCTGAATTCTTTTGACTAATTCAGTTAATTCCTCTATTTTAGCTTGTTTTAGGTCAGTTTCCTGTTTTCCTATTTCTTCAGGCTGTTCATGCTGTTTTTTGTTTTTTTCATCATCTTTTTTCTGCTCAATCAAATCAACCACTGTCCAAAAAGATTCAACAATGACTAAACTCTTTAAACAAAATCATTTTAAATCTTTTGTCTTATTATTTTCTCATGGAACAAGACCCTAAACTGCTTTCTTTTAATCAAAGGTTTTTTTTAACTCACAGGAAACCTGATTCCAGAGGCAATCACAGGTTTCAGATTGTTATCAGAAGGGTGGAACAGCCTTTTTCAAGCCAAATGGATGAAGAATTTAACTGGTTATTGCAATGCCTTGGCTTTTTTGAGCCTATAGATAAAGGTAAAACAGCTGCTTTAGTCTTTAAGGAACTTGTTAAGGGGGCTGATGCTGCTGAAGGTAAACTCTTGACTTCAACTGAAATCTCTGAAAGAGTTGGAATGAGCAGAGGAGCAGTAATTAATCATTTAAATAATCTTTTAAGGTCTGGGCTTATATTAAGGCAGGGAAGCAAGTTCAGGGCAAGAAGCAAGTCAATGTTTAGAACAATTAAAGAGCTTCAAGACGAAATTGACTTGGTTTTTAAAAGAATGGAAGAAACTGCAAAACAATTAGATGAAGAAATGGGGTTATTTTCAAGAGAATGAATTAAACTCTTCTTCTTATCATTGTCCTAAAAAATTCCCTTCTGCTTATTTTAGTGTTTCCACTTCCTCTTGTGATTCTTTTTTTTGGGGTTTCAGGAATTTTGAGTGTTTCTTTGAATTCTTTAGTTCTTGTTATTTGTCCTTTTTCATTAAATTGTACTCTGTAGCTTTTTGGGTAATCTTTTTGCACATAATCTTCTAGTTTATTTTTCTTTAGAATCCTGTATCTTTCATTAGGATGCTTTAAAAGTCTTTTTATTTCATAATGCCCTGCGCCCCAGACCATTGCTATTACCGGCTTTCTGTTTAGTTCTTGTTTTAGTTTTGGTGCAAGAAATGCTTCTGCTTTTTGTGCTGTAATTGCATTTCTTATTGTTACTATCCCTTTTAACGCTTCTTCTCCATATAATATTTTGTCTAATTGTGTAGTTAAATCCCATAAAATAGGAACTCTTATTTCGCCATCGTTTATATTTAGGTTGTAAATTATTTTGTTTGCTATTGGTGTTGCCACAATAGGAGGGACTGCAAGAATTGCCACACTTATTGCTGCTTTTTTTATGAACTTTCTTCTGTTCATTTTATTATTTACCTTTTTTTTAACATATAATAATGAAGAAATTAAAGATAAAAGACCACTTCCAGCTATTATTTTTTTTACGGTTTTTTCTCTAATCTCTGGCATTTTAAGTTTCTTCTGTTCATAATCCTGATGAGATTTCTTAGTTAAATTTACATCAGTCAGCCATATTTGCTTGTTTTCTGCAACAGCTTTATTTATCATATCTATTCTGTCTAAATTTGGCGTATATCCAAGGTAATCTGAATAGAATGCATGTTCTATAGGCGTTTCTAATATTAATGCATCAAATTTTGCAGGCGGAGGGATATTTCTCCTGTCATGCGCTCCAAAAACCAAAATATATTTTGCATTAGGTGTTTCAACAATAGTCCAAGCCATAATAACTTATTGTTTTGAAAACTTAAATTAGTTTCTATTCAGCTCTTGTAAAAGTTGACTGGAAATGCCTTAAGATCGGGCTTTCAAATTTGAATTTTAATCCTTTGATTTCTGTTTTTCTTTCCTTTAATTTTTTGAATGCTTCAACAATATAATCCATGTGTTCTTTTAAGTAAACTCTTCTTGGAATAGTCAAACGCATTAAATCTAATTCAGGCATTATTTCTTTTTCTGTTTTTGGATCTCTGCCGGCTAAAAGTGTTCCGATTTCTACTGCTCTAATTCCTGATTCAATATATAATTCTACTGCAAGAGTGTGTGAAGGATATTGTTCTTGTGGAATATGCGAAAGAAATTTTTTTCCATTAACAAAAACTGCATGGCCTCCAATTGGCTTCATTACTGGCACTCCAATTTTTTCAAGTTCTTCTCCTAAATACTTAACCTGTTCAATTCTATACCTTAAGTAGTCTTCTTGTATTCCTTCCTTTAACCCTACAGCTATTGCTTCTAAATCCCTTCCGCTTAATCCTCCGTAAGTGGGAAACCCTTCAAATAAAATGCAGAAAGGAATGCATTTATCAAATAATTCTTTTTCTCTGAAACCAATAAATCCTCCCATATTTACTATTGCGTCTTTTTTTGCACTCATTGTACATCCATCAGCAAAAGAAAACATTTCTAATGCAATTTCTCTAATGCTTTTGTTTTCAAATCCTTTTTCTCTTTTCTTAATAAAAAAACAGTTTTCTGCAAATCTTGCTGCATCAAGAAAAAAAAGAACAGAATATTTTTTGCATAACTCGCTTGTTTTTCTGATATTTTCCATTGAAACAGGCTGGCCTCCGCCTGAATTGCATGTAACTGTAGTCAAAACATAAGCAACATTTCCTTTATTTTTTTCAAGCACTTCCTCAAGCTTTTCTAAATCTATGTTTCCTTTGAAATCGCATTTTTTTTCGCAGTCAAATGCTGTTTTTATTACACAATTTATCCCAATTCCTTTTCTGTATTCAATATGCGCTAAAGTTGTGTCAAAATGAATGTTTCCAAGAATTACATTTCCTTCTTTTATTAAAACTGAATCAAGAATATGTTCTGCTGCCCTTCCCTGATGTACTGGCAGAACAAACTCAAACCCTGTTACTTCTGAAACTGAATTCTTAAAATTGTCAAAGCTTTTTGCTCCAGCATAGCTTTCATCTGCTTTCATTATTGCACTCCATTGTTCTTGGCTCATTGCATTTGTTCCTGAATCAGTCAATAAATCAATGAATATTTCATTTGATTTCAGCAGAAAAATATTTAATCCTGCTTTTTCTATTGCTTTAATTCTTTCTTCTTTTGAAATAAGTTTTATTGCTTCAATGCTTTTAATCTTAAAATTAGGTGTTTGATTGTTTTTCGTAGTTTTCCCCCCTTTTCTAATCATTTAAAAAAGAGAAAAAATTAAAAAGAGGTCTAAACAGAATATTGTTTGTTTTTACTGGAAAGTGATAAAATGACTTCAAGGGCTTTTGGCAGTATTTTACTTGTTTTAGGCGTAACAGCTTTTTATTCAGTTACCGGCGTAATTGAATGGTATAGGCTTAATGATGTTGCTTTTGTGCAGACAGGATTAATGGTTATTCTTTTTTCTTTTGCTGTCTTTCATTTATTCAAATGATTTTTTTCCATTTTTTTTCTTTAATCTGCAAGCAGTTACTATTTTATTTATGTTTTCTCTTTTTCTTATTCAATGAAATATAATATTGTTTTTTTTCCTGGCATGATTTTCCATGAATTCAGTCATTTAATTGCATGCATTCTTTTTGGCGTTAAGGTGAAGAAAGTAAAGTTTTTTGGCTTGAATGAAGCTTATGTTGTTCATGAACAGCCTAATGTCTTCAAGTCAATTATGATTACTCTTGCACCTTTTATTTTAGGAAACTGGATTGCTTTTTTTTTGTTTTCTTTTTCTTTTTCTTTGTTGTTTGCAGGGAATTTTTTTGGTTTTGTTTTTTTGTGGCTTGCATTCAGTTTAGTTCATTATTGTTTTCCTTCTGACCAGGATGCAGGCAACACTTTTAATGCATTCAAGGACTTTTATTCTTTTAATCTGGTTAAAGGAAATATTCTGGTAAAATTAATTTTGCTGATTTCAATTCCTTTTGTTTTTTTTCCTTTATTTATTCTTTTGGGTTTATTGCTTTTGTTTAATTATTCTTATAAGTTAAGGCTGTTGTGGATTTTGTGTGTTTTTTTGGCTGCATTTAATCAGGTTTTGTTATATGAATTCATCAGTTCAATTGCTTTTTTCTTTGACTCAATAGTAAGCTTTTTATTCAGCTAAACCTTTAATTTTAGTGCATGATTAAAGAAAGGCTTGTAAAAGAAAAACAAGAACTTGTTAATGACAAAAATCGCATTAAAGAAACTTTAAGTGAAGGAAAACAAGACAAGAGAATTTTTGCATTGCTTTTTGTTGAATTTGCTATTTCTGTTGCAATCGCCTTAAGCATTTATTTTTATCTTGACCCTGAAACTAATGTGGTTCCTTTTCCTTTAAGTGTATTTGTTTTTGGGGTTTTAATGTTTTTGCTGGCAGTAGTTTTCCATAAAACCAAAGAATTCAGGATTGAAAGAAAAAAAATTTAATCCCAGCCTTCTGAATCTTCTTCTTCAAATGTTTCAACTACATTTATTTTTTTGCCTTTTCTTGCAACAAATAATTCTACCCCGCACGCAGGGCATTCAACTGAATCCCCTTCTTCGTATATTTCAGGATCTATTTCAAAAGGTTCTTCGCATTTAGCGCATTTGACTTTCATTTTGTTTTCCTCGCAAATAAACTAAAATACTCCTAAACCTTAATTTTTTTAAATATTTGTGTTCTTTAAAAACAGCGAAAAACAAGGTGTATAAAAAAGAAAAAAAGAAAAAGAAAGGGAAAAAATCCCTAAAAAACAGTTATTTTATTTTGAAGACAATTTTTTGCCTTTAATGTACTTCCAGATTGCTTTGGTCATTTCGCTTGGAGTGATTTTTCCTGAACCAAAAACTTTCTCCATTGAATCTGTACATCCCTTAAAACATATTGTGTATCCGCCAAAAGGTTTTTTTACTGCCATAATTTTTTCCTCCTAAAAAATTAAAATTAACAATTAATTAAAGTAAAATCTATATTTAAACCCTTGCTTTTTTTAGAGGTAAAAACGCGTTTGTGTTAAGGTTTTCTTGTTTTTTTCAGGATGTTTTTTAATGACTTCACAACTAATTTTTTTGGGTGATATATTGAAGCATTTAATTATTGGGTTAGTTTTGTTTGTATTGATTTCAGGTTGTTTGGCTAATACAGTTCAGCAGGAAAACAAAAACACTGGCAACGTTCAGATAAAACAAGATGATTTGACTGGAAATGATTCCACAACAACAGATGATTTGGGAACAAAAGAAACCGCTGAAATAAAAACTTTTTCTGCAAAAGATGGTTCAGCTTGCCTTGAAGACGGAAAACCTGTGATAAGGTTGTTTTCCACTACTTGGTGTCCTCACTGTGTTTGGATTAAAGACACTTTTGATTCAGTTGTAAAAGAATATGTTGATTCAGGAAAAATTATTGCATATCATTGGGAACTAGACACAGGCGACAATACTTTAACTGAAGAAGTTGAAACAGTTGTTCCTGATTCAGAAACTGCAATTTACAGGGAATTTAATCCAAAAGCCACAATTCCAACTTTTGTGTTTGGCTGTAAATACTCTAGAGTAGGAAACGGTTTTGAAAGTTCAAAAGACCTTGTTTCAGAAGAAAAAGAATTTAAGGCAGTAATTGAAACTTTATTAGGGAATTAAATTCCCTTCTTTTTTATTTCCAAATAACTTCAATCTGGTCAGTTCTCTGTTTAGGCAGAATTCTGCTTTCACTTATTTTTGTTGCAATCCCGCTTTTATACATCAAAATTCCAAGCCAGCTTATCATTGCTGCATTGTCTACACAGACACTTCTTTCTGGAACAAAAAATTTTGCTTTTCTTTGTTTGCACATTTCTTTCATCATTTCCCTTAAAGCATTGCTTGAAGCTACGCCTCCTGTAAGCAAAACCTCTTTTTTTCCTGTATGGGCTAAAGCCCTTTCAGTTACTTCAGTAAGCATTGCAAAAGCATTATGCATTAAACTAAAAACTAAATCACTTTGTTTTTCTTTTCCAATCATTTTTTTTCCTGCAGTCAGCAGGCCGGAAAAAGCTAAATCCATTCCTTTGACAGTATAAGGCAGTGTAATTAATTCTTTTCCTGTAAAGTACATTTCATCCATTTTTGGCCCTGCAGGAAAACCTAAATTAATTTCCCTTCCAAACACATCAAGAAAATTCCCTATTCCTATATCAAGAGTTTCCCCGAAAATCCTGTATCTTTTTTTTTCTAATCCAATTATTTGAGTGTTTGCTCCAGAAGCATAACAGGTTATTGGATCTCTTGCTTTAGTTAATTTTTTTCCGATTTCAATATGTGCAATGCAGTGGTTTACCCCAACCAAAGGCTTATTATGCAGAAGAGAAAGAGTTCTTGCCATTACTGCGCCTACTTTCAAACAGTTTCCAAGTCCCGGCCCGATTGAATAACTAATCAGGTCAATTTCTTCAATTTTTAAATTAGCTTTTTCTAATGCATTATCCAATACATTTATTGCATTTGCATAATGAAAGTCTGCGGCTTCCCTTGGATGAATTCCAACTGAATCTTCTTTTATGTAACTTTTTTTTGTGTTTGCAAGAATTCTGCATTTGTTTTTTTCATCAGAGACGATTCCGCAGCCAAAGGTATGCGCGGTGCTTTCAAAGGCAAGGCAAATCATATTTATATTTTATGCAAATACGTTTTTATATGAAGTTTGAAATAGATGAACAAATTTTTGAAAAATTCGGCGGCTTGGCTGTTGGGGTATTATTAGTAAAAAATGCTGACAATAAAGGCAACCCTGAAGAAATTCAGAGTATGGTCAGTGAAAAAGAAAAAGAAATAAGGTCAAACTTTAACACTGAAACTTTGTCTCAGAACCCTAAAATTGAAGTATGGAGGAAAGCTTATTCTGTTTTTGGAGGAAAACCAAAAAAGAATAAATCTTCTGTTGAAAGTTTGTATAGGTTAGTTTTGAACGGCAATGATTTAAGGCACATAAACAAACTTGTTGATATTTATAATTTCATTTCTTTAAAGCACTTGCTTCCTGTAGGAGGAGAAGACTTGGACAAGGTTAAAGATTATATTACTTTAACTTTTGCAGGAACAACTGAAGCGCTTGTTTTGCTTTTAGGAGAAAAAGAAGAAAGGCTTCCGAAGGAAGGCGAAGTTATTTACAAAGATGCAATTTCTGCTGTCTGCAGGAGATGGAACTGGAGGGAAGCAGACAGGACAAAATTAACTGAAGAAACAAAAAACTGCATTCTGGTCATTGAAGGATTGGATCCTGTTACAAGAGAAGAAGTTGAATCTGCCATAAAAGAGCTGAAGGACTTAGTGGAAAAATTTTGCGGCGGAAACATAACTTACTTTATTCTGGATGAAGCTAACCGCAAAATAGAATTTCAGGTTTAACCCAAAGCTTTTCGTATTTCTTTTTCTGAAATTTCTCCCTGCCTTACAATTTTTTTTTCTTCCACATCATAAATCGTACTTGGCTTTTTTTCTTCTAATTTTCCTGCATCTAAAATAAAATCAACTTTTTTTCCAAAAACTTTGACCGCTTCATTAAAAGAATAAATAGGCTTTTTTCCTGTTAAGTTTGCGCTGGTTGAAATAATTGGTTCATTTATTCCTTCAACTATTGCATTTGCAGTCTCGTTAGATGAAATCCTTAAGGCAATTGTTTTTTTGCTTACCTCTGAAGGAATTTTTTCTTTTGCAGGAACAATAAGAGTTAAATGTCCTTTGAACCCATCAATTAATTTTTCTGCTTCAGAATTAATTTCAGCGTATTCTTTTGCCATTTTTTTTGATGAAACAAGAATTAAAAAAGGCTTTTTTCTGTCTTTTTTGATTCTTCTAATTCTTTTAATCGAGTCAATATCTGAAACCATGCAGCCTATTCCATAGCTTGTTTCTGTTGGATAAATTATTATTCCGTTTTTTTTCAGCACAAAAACTGCAGTTTTTACCTGGATTTTTTCCATTAAAACACCAAAGCTAAAGTTATTGCATTATACATCATGTGCCCTATAATATTTGGAAGCAGGTTATTGTTTTTTTGATAGAAATAAGCTAAAAAGAGTCCTGCAATAAAAGCCCCTATTATTTCAATTATTGAACCATATAATAAATGTGCCAAGCCAAAAATCAGTGAAGAAAAAAGCACGCCTGTTTTTTTTACTAAAAATCCCCTAAAGAAAATTTCTTCTGAAAAAACCCTTATAGTCAGATAATAAAATAATAATGCAGGGCTTGTTGTGCTTATTGCCTGAACTGCTTCATTAACTTTATTTAAGTCATTGACTCCAATTAAAGTGCTTGCAATTGAAATCAAAAAAGCGATTGCAAGCAATATTCCAATTAAATTAACTGATTTTTTTATTAATTCTTTTATTTGAATTTTTTTTATTCCAAGTTCCTTGAATGAGTCTTTTATTGAATGGTTTTTTCTGTAAAAGTAAATTAATGGAAGAAAAACAAGAAGCAAATCCAGAAAGACTATTTGAATAATTTTTTCAATTATTTTTGTTCCCCTTTTTTGTTCCATTCAGTGTAAGAGCATTTTCCGCAGTATTCTCTTCCTTTGTGTTCTGCCAGAAAAATTCCAGGCCCGCATTTAGGGCAAAACTTGCTTTTTCTTTTCAGTCCGTCTTTTACTTCATATTTTGCTGATTTTTTCATTCTTGGGCTCTTTTTTTTCTTTTTTTTTGCCATTATTTCACCACTTTAAAGTTTTTTTGTAATTTTTTTCCTGAATTTCTTTTGTTTTTTTTCCAGTTTTTCTTTTAATTTCTTTTTTCTTTTTTATTTAATTTCTTTTTGTTTTTTTAGACCTGATTTTTTCTAATTTTTGCTGGTTGATTTTTTTTCTTATTTTTTCTTTTTCTTGCTTTCAAGTTTCTTTTTTTCTTTTAATGCCTTTTTTTCTTGTTTTATTTTTTTTATTCTTTCTTTGTCTTCGCTGAAGTTTCTTCCAATAACATATTCTAATTCAATTTCTTTCATTTTTTCTTTGGTTTTGTATGCTCTTGCTTTTCCAATGCAGTCTTTTGAACCAAAATTTTGTTTTATTTCAGTTATTACTGTTGATTCAGTTTCTGATTCAATCATTGAAGAAATTTTTGCCTTTAAATCAGCTATTTTTGGGGTGACATTTATTTCAGTTACTTTAAATTCTATTTCTTCTCTTGAAAGCAATGGATTGCTTTTTTTGTTTGTTATTTCGACTTTCATTGTATCTCCTCTTTTTGTTGTTTTTTTATCTGCTTAACCTTAATGCATGTTTTCCTGTTGTTGTAATTCCCATTTTTTTTGCTATCTCTGATTTTTCCGGGTTTGTTATTACAACATATCCTCTCCAGAAAGTAGTAAAGCTTGTGCTTCCGCAGTTAGGGCATTTGTCTCCTTCTTCTATTACTTTCCTGCAGTCCCTGCATGCTTTTCCTTTTCCCATTCAACCAACTCCTCTCTTAATTATTTCTTTTTTCTTTTTTCCTCTTTTTTTTCTGGTTTTTTTGTTTCTTCTTTTGCTTTTTTTTGTTTTTCTTTTTTCTTTAAGTCTACTGCAAGCCATTCTTCTTTTCCTAATCCTGGCTGCCTCATGGTTAAACCTAATTTTGAGTTTGGAATGTTTCCTTTCAGAGAGCAGGTTACAATTCTTGCAGTTACTTGGTCTTCTAATCCTAATTTTTTGCCTGATTCTTTTCCTATAAATCCTGGCCCTTTTGCGTCATAATTAATGTAATCATTCATTATTTGGCTTACGTGAATTAATCCTTCTATTGGGCCTGTTCTTACAAATGCGCCGAATTCTGTTATTTCTGTTATTGCGCCTTCAACTATTTCTTTTATTTCTGGCTTATAAACAAGGGCTTTGTATTGTGATTCATAATATGCTGAACCGTCTCCTGGCACAACTTTTCCTTGGCCTACTTTTTCCACTTCTAATACTGCGACTATTACGCCTACGCTTTCATCTACTATTCCTTCGTATTCTTCTTTGAGTATTTTTTTGATTGCTTCATCTAATTTTCCGCCAAATTCTTTTGGCGGCACTCTTACAGTGTCTTTCATTGAAATTATTGCGTACATTTTCTTCCTCCTTTATTATTCAACAACAATAACCTTTTTTTGCCTTACGAACGCTGTCTTAAACCCTTGGCTTTTTATTTTTTTCCGTAATTCCTTGTCGTTTGTTGCAATTATAAATCCTTTTTTAGCAAGTTCAATCATTTTTTTATCTGCGTTTTTGCCTTTTCCTTCCAGCACAACACATTTTTTTTCAATTAATTTTTCTGCTATTACTGCGTGTTTTTTTTTTGTCTTGTTTTCTTCTTTTAATTTTTTTAATTCCTGAATGACTTCTTCCGGCACAAAAAATTCTGTTTTTCCGATTTCTTTTTCTATTCCTGAAAAAACATCTATTTTTAGTTCTCCTACTGCCAAAAGCATGTTTGTGTCTAATACAACTTTACTGGATTGTCCCATAAGCAATTAATCTCCATCTGGTTCCATCTTTTTTGCTTACTGCAACGTTCTGGTTTTTTTCCACTGTAATTGGAACCTTTAATGCAACTTCTAGTTCGTCTTTTTTTATTGAAATAATGTTTCCTATTGTTGTTGCTGTTCCTACACTTAAAACAATTGTTTCGTCTTGCCTTACTTCTGGGTTAATGTCTGTTATTTCTCTTTTAAAGTAATTTATTTTCATTTTTATTTCTGCTGTGGCTTCAGCTAAGGTTCCGATTTTTCCAATAATATTCCCTTTCATCTGGTCGTTTTTTGTTAAATTAGGGTCAAGTAATGTTCTAATCGAAATTAATCCTCCAGGGGTTGCTTCTTTTATTTTTCCTTCTGCAATATTTAATTCTGTTGCTTTGATTTTTGTTTTCTGGTTATTTATTCCAGGGCTTAATTCAAGTGTGTCTCCTTCTTTTATTTTTCCCTGAATTATTGTTCCCCCTAAAACTCCTCCAACCAGTTCTTTTGGTTTTGAGCCCGGCTTGTTTATGTCAAAGCTTCTTGCAACATACATTTTTACTGCGTCTTTTGAGTCAACTTTAGGTGAAGGAATGTGTTTTTCTATTGCTTCAATCAGTAAATCCATGTTTGTCCCAAAATGTGCTGCAGTAGGAATTATTTCTGTTGTGTAATCAAATTCTTTAAGGAAGTTTTCTATTTGGTTATAGTTTTCCATTGCTTTTTTTTTGTCTACTAAATCGATTTTGTTTTGTGCCACTATAATGTTTTTTATTCCGCTTAGTTTTAATGCCATAAGATGTTCTTTTGTTCTTGGCTGCGGGCAGAATTCGTTTGCTGCAATAACTAAAATTGCGCCATGCATTAATGCTGCGCCTGAAAGCATTGTAGTCATTAATGTTTCGTGTCCTGGAGCATCAACAAAACTTACTTTCCTTAATTTTTTTGCTTTTTTTCCGCAGCTTGGGCAGGTTTCTTTTGTTGTATATGCTTCTGCTCCTTTGCAGGTAGGACATTTATAGAATACTGCATCTGCATAGCCTAACCTAATGGAAATCCCTCTTTTTAGTTCTTCTGAATGCGTGTCAGTCCATTTGCCGCTTAATGCATGGGTTATTGAGGTTTTTCCGTGGTCTACATGGCCTATTAATCCAATGTTTACTTCTGCTTGTTCTGGTTCTTTCTTCAATTTTTTTACCTTCTTATTTTTCCTTTTGCTTCTTTTGCGTCCCCTGCAATTTCAACATTACCGACGTTTTCAAGTGAATCTTTCACTAATTTTTCTTTTGCGCTTATTTCTTGTTCTGGTTCTTTTTTTTCTGTTCCGAAAAGTTCTTCTAATTTTTTGTTTCCTTGTTTTGTGATGATTAAATTAACTTGTTCTATTTCTTCGCTTATTGTGTTGCCTCTAACACTTACTTTTTTTCTTTCTCCTTTTCTTTGGGGGTGAAAGCCGGTTCCTTTTTTTATGAAAATCTTTTTTCTTGCCATTCCTGGAATATCTTTTCTCATTGGAAAGCCTTGCTTGTCGCTGCCGCCTGCAATTTTTGCTTCAAATCCTTCTAATCCAAGAGAATCAAGCTTGACTTGTTCTCCTATTCTTTTGTTTAAAAACAATGCCGTAACCTCTACTTTTTTTCCAAATGCTTTTCCTGTTTTTGGGTCGCTTAACACTATATTCATTTAATTGCCTCCTGTTTTTTGCAATTCCTTTATTTTTTTGAGTAGTTCTTTTTCGCCGATGGTTAAAACTTCTTGGGACTGTTCCAGTTTTTCTATTTGTTTTTCTGGAATAAAACTTATTAGTTCATCGTCTTTTTCAATGCTTCTCCCTAATACTGCATCACTTATTGATATTGCAACTTCTTCTCCTTTTTCTGCTTTTTCTTTTGCTTCTCCTTTATTTTGTATTGCCTGAACTTTTCCTATTATTTTTCCTTTTTTCATTAACTGGGTTCCAATTTTTAGTTTTCCTTCAAGTATTTTAACTCCTATTATTACTGGTTTTGCGTTCCTGAAAACATTTTCAGGCATTAATTTTATTTTTGCAGGCAGTATAATCCCTGAAAGGAATTCTCTTTTCTCTTTTTCTTTTTCTTCTTGAATCCATTTCTCATAGTTTTCAATTAAAGCATAAATTATTTTTTCACTGAAAATTTTTATTTCGTGTTTTTTTGCTTCTTCTTTTGCATCAGCGTTTACTTTGGTGTTAAATGCAAGGATTACTCCTTTTATTATTTCTTTTTCTTTTACTCCTTCGGCTTCAATTACATCTCTTCTTGTAACTTCTCCTACATTTGCTTTTCTTACTTTAATTCCTTTTTCTTCAAGCAGTTTTACTGTTGCTTCTAATGACCCTAAAGTGTCTGTTTTAATTATTGGGCCGATTTCTTCTGAATCGATTTTTACTTCCTGAATTTCTTTTTTTATTGCTTCAATTTCTTTTTCGTCTGCTTCAACTCTTAAAGGAGAGCCTGCCAATGCATGCTCTAGATTTGGCGCTGAAATCTTTAATCCTGAAGCTGCATGAACTTCTTTAACTGAATCAAATTTTTCTTGCGGTGCCCTTATTTCATCTAATGGTTTAGGCAAAAGCAAGGCTCTTACTTTTGTTGTAATGATTCCTTCTTTTCCTCCTAAAGATATTTTGTCTCCTGTTCGAATTGTTCCGTCGTATAAAATTACATCAATAGTCTTTCCAAGGCCTTTTTCTTCTTTGACTTCTAATATTGTTCCTTTGCCTTTTCCTTTTACTTCAATGGTTAATTTTTTTTCTAAATACCTTTGGCTTAATCCTGCAAGAAACATTAATATTTCTGGAAACCCTTCTCCTGTTTTATTGCATAATGGTATTATTGGAACCTCTTTTGTGAAATCTGTTATTCTGTCAAATCTTTCTGTCTGAAATCCTTTTTTGTGTGTTTCTCCTACAATACAATACAATTTTCTGTCTAATTCTTCTAAAACATTTTTGCTTTGGTTTTCTTTGTTTTCTGTAAAGCTTAAATTTTTCGATTCCCAGCCCTGCAGTCTGTCTATTTTTGTCATTGCAATAATAAATGGAACCTTAAATGCTTTGAGTATATCTATTGCTTCTAATGTCTGATTTTCACATCCTTTTATTGCGTCAACTGTTAATACAGCCAAGTCTGCAATGCTTCCTCCTCTTTTCCTTAAATTTGAAAACGCTTGGTGTCCTGGAGTGTCAATAAAAAGCAATCCAGGAATTTTTAATTCAAAACCATATTTTTTTGTTAAAGTGCCAGCCATTTCTTTTACTATTTCTATCGGCACTTCTGTTGCTCCAATATGTTGTGTGATTGCTCCTGCTTCTTTTGCAACAATTTTTGTGCCTCTAATCCTGTCAAGAAAACTTGTTTTTCCTGAATCAACATGACCTAATACAGTGATTATCGGCTTTCTAATCATTTATTCTCACAATCCAGTTGAACCAAAACCATTTTCTCCTCTGGCAGTATCGTCTAATTCTTCAACCAATTCTATTTCAGGAATTTCAATTTTGTTGAATACTAACTGAGCAATTTTTTTTCCTTTTTCTGCAGTGAATTTTTTTTTGCTGTGGTTTATTGTTATTACACAGACTTCTCCTCTATAACCTGAATCAATTGTTCCAGGAGTATTAAGGACTGTTATTCCATTGTTTAATGCTAAACCAGATTTTGGCCTTACCTGTCCTTCAAATCCTTCTGGAATTGCAATTTTTATTCCTGTTTTGACTAATTTGATTTCTCCTGGAAGAATTTCAACTGTTTCTGCGGCATACAAATCTATTCCTGCGTCTCCTTTATGCGCAAATTCCATTTTTGTTTCTTCACTTAACTTTTTTACCTGTACTTTCATTTAATTCACTCAATTTTCATTTAATTTTCTGTTTTCTTATTTTTTTAATCCACTTAATTTTTATTTTGTTTTTTTCCCGCTTATTCTTTTTTTTGTGTTTTTTATTTGTGCATTACTTCCCATTCTTTTTTCTTGTATTCATGCAGTTCTTTTTTTGTAAACCATAAATTCATTTCATTTTCTGCCTGCTCTGAATTTTCCGAGCCATGAATCAAATTCCTTACGCTTCTTTTTTTCTGTTCCGCCAAATCATATGAGTCAACTGAATAATCTCCTCTTATTGTGCCTATATCTGCTTTTCTTGCTTCAGTGTTTCCAATTATTTTTCTTCCTATTTCTATTGCATGGTATCCTTCAAAGACTATTGCAATTATTGGCCCTTCCATTAAATAGTCTGCATTGTATTGCTGTATTCTCTTTGCGATTTGTTTGTCTGTTTCAGTTACTTTAATTCCTTTTTTTTCTGCGGACTTTCTAGTATTTTCTCCTACTTTTTTTGCCCATTCATCTGTTACAATGTAATGCTTTTTTACCATCTCTTCTGTTGGCTGGACCATTTTCATTCCTGCAATTTTCAGACCTTTTTGTTCAAATCTTTTCAGGATTTCTCCTATTAATCCCCTTTGCACTGCATCATGTTTTATTAAAATCAAGGTTTTTTCCATTTAATCACCTTTTACTTTTTTGTTCCTTTTTTTATTTTATGGTATTCGTTTGTCCATTTAGTGTTCCTTGGATTTCTTTTCAGTTTCAGCAAATTTTTTTCGCATTTTCTTGAGCAGAAATTGAAGGTTGTGCCGTCTTTTTTGACAAACATTATTCCGGTTCCTTTTTTTATTTCTTTACCGCAAAAACTGCAATTCATTTTCTAACCTCCAATTCATGCCTTTATTTCTTTTGCTTCTCTTTCAGTTGAAAGCAAAATTATTATGTCTCCTTTTTTCAGGTTGCCTTTGACGTTTCTTCTTTTTACTCTTCCTTGTTCTGGTCCTTCCAGAATTTTGCATAAAACCTGAATGATTTCTCCATGAACTCCTGTCCTTTGGATTACTTCAACTACTTCAGCTGGTGTTCCTCTTTCGTCTGCCATTCAGTCACCCTTTCTTTAAAGCGCTTACTTTTTTGACTACATCTTCTAACTGCTTTTTTGCGCTTCCTTCTTCCATTACTGCAATTGAAGCTGTTCCGACTTCTATTCCTGCTTTTTCGCCTAATTCTTTTTTTGTGGTTATATAACTGTAAGGAATTTTTTTTTCTTCGCATAACAAAGGCAAATGCATTACTAATTCTTGTGGTGTAATGTCTTCTGCAATGAAAATTATTTTTGCTTTTCCTCTTTCCACTGCTTTGGTTGTTTCATTTACTCCAATGCGTATTTTTCCTGTTTTTTTTGCTGTTTCAATTAGTTCTAATTGTTTTTCTTTTAGTTCTTTGCCTACGCTGAACTTTATGTATTCTGCCATTAAAAATCAACCTCCTTGCAGCCATTTACGGCTGTTCATTGTCATCGGCAAAACAAGTATAAAAACCGTGTAAAAAAAGCTTTTTAAAGGTAATCAAGACGCTTTTTTCATTCCTGTATATCGTTGTTTCCTGTTATTGTTGAAGTGTTATTGTCCTGAAGTGTATTGTTTCCTATTGTGTTGTTTTCAGGGTTTTCCATTCTTATTCCTGTTGTGTTGCCTGTTATTGTATTCTGGCTTAAATTGTTGTTAACTGAATTATTGTATAATCTTATTCCGTCTAATGCGTTTCCTGTTATTGTATTGTTTTCGATTATATTGCTTTCAGCTCTGTCTAACCAGATTCCCCAGGCGTTTCCTGTTATTGTATTGTTTCGAATTGAATTGTTTCCTGAAGCTTTAAGCAAAATTCCCTGCTGTGAGTTGCCTGAAACTGTATTCCCTGTGATTTCAGTGTTATAAGAGTATTCTAATGCAATGCCGTAAAAGTTGTTTTTCAGAGTGTTGTTTGTTATTTTGTTGTTTTCTCCCCTTAAAAGCAAGCCATACCTGAAATTTTGTATTATGCAGTTTTTTATTGTATTGTTGTTTCCTGTGATTTTTATTCCTTCTAATTCCTCTTCTCCCTGAATTACAGTTCCATCACATTCAATTGTCATGTCATTGCCTATTACAAGGATTCCTTGGGATATGTTTTGAATTCCTTCACATAACTTTATTGTTTTTCCATTAAAGCTTTCATCAAAAATCATTGAATCAGTTATTGAAACACAGTCTTTTTTTTGTATTTCATTTGTCTGATTGCCATTTGTGTTTGTGTTGGAATTGTTCACTTCTGTAACTGAATTCTGCTGAATGCAGGCAGCCAAAAAAATAAGCAATACAATTCCAATTAAAATTATTTTTTTCATTTTAATCATTTTCCTTCATTAATTTGTTTTTTGTTTCTTTTAATCCTTTGCTTTTCTTTATTTTTTCAGTACGGCTTTACGCCGTACATTTTGTTACACCTTTTGGAAAAGGTGTTTTTTTTTGCTTATTTGTGCGCAAACCATAAAACAATTTTTTCTTTTTCTATTTCGTCTATTCTTGCGTATCCAAAGTTTTCTAATTGAATAGTATTTCCTTCTTTTTCTTCGAGAATTTCTTTTTCAATTATTCCATGTTTTTTTACTGCATTATCCATCATTATTTCGGCTGAAGTTTCTTTTAAAATCCATGGAATCAAAGTTTTATTCTCTAGTTTTTGTATTCCAACAAATTCTCCAAAAATCTGCATTTCGTCTTTTCTTATTACACGAAAATTTAATGCATGTTTTAATCTTGCAATTTTTCCTAATTCAAGTTTTTCTGTTTGTTTTCTTGAAATCAAAAAAGTCTGTGTTCCTTTGCTTACCTCATATGTTTTGGTTTGATCAGGGTAATCTGGGTGCAATGGTTTTTCTATTTGCATTTCAGGCACAAAATTCACTTCTAATTTTATTGGGTCTTCAATAAAATAATACCTGTCAGATTTTGCGTCAATAAATCCTTTATTTACATCAACGATTCTGGAGAAATCAACTGTGACATCAGAGCTTTTCACTCCTATTTCTTTAATGATTTCTTTTATTGTGTTAGGATTAAACCCTCTTCTTCTCAAAGCCTGTATTGTTCCCAAGCGAGGATCATCCCAGCCAAAATAAATTCCTTTTTCAATGCCTTCTTTTATTTTGGATGTGCTTAAAACCATTTCTTTTAGTTTAATTCTTCCTGTATGAAATGTTTCAGGATAAACCCAATTAAAATATTTATACAAAAATTTTTGTTTTTCTGCATTTTGTGCATGCTCTTGCCCTCTAATTATCAGGGTTATTCCCATTTCATGGTCGTCTGTTGCTGAAGCAAAATTATATGAAGGCCATACTTTATATTTGTCTCCAACTCTTGGGTGCTCTGGGTTGTCAACTATTTTTGCCGCCCACCAGTCCCTTAAAGAAGGGTCTTTTGCGTCCAAATCTGTTTTAATCCTTAAAACAGCTGTGCCTTCCTTTAATTCATGTGAAAGCATTTTTTCGAATTCTTTTAACTGCTCTTTAGAATTTTTTTCCCTGCATTTACAGGATTTGTTTTCATCAATTTTTTCTTTCCATTTTTCTTTTTCGCATTTGCATACATAAGCTTTATCCATTGAAATAATTTTTTTCATGTAATTATAGTATATTTCCATTCTGTCAGAGGCAAAAAATGTTTCGTCTACTTTTACTCCAAGCCAATCCAAGTCTTTTTTAAATACTTTTTCTGGTTCTTTAATTGATTTTTTTACTTTAGGATCGGTATCATCAAACCTTAAAATAAATTTTCCTTTGTATTTTCTTGCATAATCATAAGACATCAATAAAGCTCTTGCATTGCCTAAATGAAACGGCCCATTTGGATTAGGAGCATATCTTGTAACTACTCTTTGTTTGTCTGCCCAATCCAAAAACATTTCTTCTTTTTTTTCTCTTTCAGGAAGCTCATTAAAACTTTCAAATGAACTGAATTTTTCTTCTAATGTTTTTTTGTCCATTGCATTTACTTTTTCGACTATTTCTGTTATTTCTTTTATGTGTTTGCCTAAATTTTTGCCTAATTCTTTATCTATTGCCACTAATTTTCCTATTACTGCTTTTAAGTCTGCTTTACCTAAATGTTCTGCTGCATTTTTTACTGCATACTTGAATGTCATTTCTTTTAGTTTTTCGTCCATAATTAACCCTGCCCAGAAATATGCTTAAATAAAAAGAGTTTAATTTTTATTGTCAGGCTTTTTTGCAGCAATAAAGGCTTTTAGGGCAGTAATTTTCTTTTTCAGCATAGCCTTCAATGCAGGAATTTTCAGAGCATATGCCGTTTATTTGTTCACAGGTTTTTTCTTGTGTTCCTGTTTTTCCTTCTAATGCATTGCCTACTGGATTCCCTAACCCTAAATTAAAAAAAAATCCAATCATTAAAATAATCAAAATAAATGTGCCGTATCCTTTTACATCCATTCCTTTTTCTACTTGTTTTTTTAGTTTTTGCAGGTAATCTGGTTCCATAATATCATCTTTGTTTTCTTTCTTTTTAAATTTTTCCTTTAATCTTTCCATTTGCTTTTAAAATGCCCTGTAATTGCTTCTGCAAGGCTTTTATTCTGCAGTATTGCTAAATGGTAATGTGGTTTTTCTTCTTTAAAGCTGTCCAACCCTAAAACAATTTTTTTTCCGTCAATCACAAAAGCATTTAATGAATGTGAGGAATTTTTTGTAAGCAGTTTTGTATTTGAAAAAAATTTTTCTGCTTCTCTGTCACTTGAAATTAACTGAACCTGAACTTTTTTTTCCATTGCTTTTCCTAATGCTTCGTCCAAGTAATGTCTTTTTTCTTTTATTTCAGTAAAGCCTATAACAGTTTTTTTTGCTTTAAGTATTTCCTGTCCTAAAATCCTGTCAAAATCGCTTAAATGTTTTACTCTTAAAATGCTTTCTTTTGCTTCGTTTTTTCCCTGAAAGTTAAGTTTTTCTCTTAATTTTTCAGCGTTTTTTTGTGTTTCAGTGAATTCTTTTTTCTTTGATTCCATTAGTTTTTCAATTATTTTTTCTGTTTCTATTGCCTGATATTTTTTTGGCCTTCCTTCTAATGCAATCACTAATCCTTTTCCTTCAAGTTTTTCTAAAATGTCATAAACTCTTGTTTTAGGTATTTCCCCATTCCTGCTTATTTCAGGGGCTTCCAAAGAGCTTTTATGGATTAATGCAAGAACTGCTTTTGATTCATATTCAGTCAAGCCAAGAGAGCCAAAAAAAGAAACAGTTTCTGAGTCCATTTAAATCATTTAATTAGATATACAAACCACTATATAAATTTACTCCTTAGAGTGAAAGAATTAGGGCTTATTCCATTCAAGCAGATTATTCTGCAAGACAGCTTTTTTCTTTTTTAATTCCTGAATATTTTTTGCCCCGCACAAAAACATCGAAATCCTTAATTCTTCTTCAAGTATTTCAATTAGTTTTTCAACTGCTTTTTCTCCTTTTTTTGCTTTAATCAGTGCAGGAGTCGCAATTCCAGCCAAATCAGCGCCTAAAATCAAGCTTTTGGCTATTTCTAATCCATTTCTTATTCCGCCTGAAGCAATAATCTTTTTTTTACTTGCTTTTTTTGTCATTAAAACTGATGCAGCAGTTGGAATTCCAAATTCTCCGAAAACTTCACTTAGTCTTTTTCTTGAATAAAGAGCTGAATCAATTTTAACAAAAGAAGTTCCTCCAGAGCCAGCAACATCAATTGCTTTAATTTTCGTTGAATTCAATTTTTTTGCTGTTTCAAAAGAGATTCCGTTTCCGACTTCTTTTACTATTACAGGAAAACTGCTTTCTTCAGCAAACTTCTTAATATTAGAAAACTGTTTTGAAAAACCTTTTGCTTTAGGATTTTGCATTAATTCTTGTGCAGGATTTAAATGAACTGAAATTGCGTCAGCCTGAATTTCATTTAAAAAAGAATCGATTTTTTGAACAGAATATTTGTTCAATTCTAATGCTCCAATATTTGCTTCCAGAAAAATTTCAGGACAGAATTTTCTCATTTTAAAATATTTTATTTTATTTTTGTTTTCTAATGCTGTTCTCATTGAACCAAGGGAAAACCCTATTCCTTTTTTTTCGCACGCTAAAGCAATATTTTTATTGAACTTGAAACTTTTTTTTGTTCCGCCGGTAATAGGCCTTACACTTAAAGGAAAAGAGAATTTTTCCCCTAAAAAGGAAGTGGCTGTATCAATTTCACTTAATTCAAAACCAGCCAAAGGATTATGTATAAGTTCAACTTCTTCCAGCAGATTTGTTTTTTTGAACTGGTTTTTTTTCTGGGTTGCCAGTTTAATGTGTTTGTCTTTTCTTTTTCCTGTTTTCATTTTTTTCACTTATAGAATCCTATTGCAGCGTATGCCACAACTGAACTGAAATCTTTTGTTGTGTTTCCTGAATTAGTATAATCTATTAATTCTGCTTTTTTTATTCCTTTCTTTTTGCAGTAATGCATTAAAACTTCTATTGGAGAATGCCCGCAAATGCTTAACCTGTCATTTTGAACTAAATCGTGGAATTTCTGTACTTGCATTTTTTTAATCAGTTCTATTGCCTTTAAGTCTTTTTCCTTTGCTTTTTCTGCTGAAATAAAATGAGAGAAATCGCTTGAAGCAATTACACTAAACTTTTTTTTACTTTCTTTTTCTGCTTGAATTAATGTTTTAGCTAATTTTTCAAGTTTTTGTGAATCTTCAGTCATTAAAGTAATTGGAACAATTTTGAATTCCTTAAACAAATACTGCAAAAAAATCAGTTGGACTTCAATTGAATGCTCTTGTAAATGACCTGTTTCATCTTTTCTTGCATCAGAAAAATTTTTTGTTATTGCATCAACAGCTTCAGCATCAACTTCAATTTCCCCTAAAGGCGTTTCCCATTCCCCTTCAGGATAAACTGAAATTTCTTCTCCATAACCAGTGTGGTTTGGTGAAAGAATAACTAGTGTTTCTGGTTTGTTCAATAAAGAAATGGCTTTTGCTGCTGTCTGGCCTGAATAAATTGTTCCTGCATGTGGTGAAACTATAAAATCAGTTTTTTTTTCTTTCTTTACGTTTGAGACGAATTTTTTTAACTGCAATAAAATTTCTTCTTTTGTTTTTGGATAAAAGCGTCCTTTCAGGATGCTTTCTCTTTTCATTCCCTGTTTCGCCTTCCTGTATCTCTTCCGAAATCTCGTCCTGTGTCTCTTCCTCTACTCATTCTTGAGCCTCTTGTCCCTCTTCTTCTTCTTTCTTCTTCTCTTTTTTCTTTCATTAATTCTTCTCTTCCTTCTTTTATTTTGTATTCAAAGTCTTCTACTTCGTTTTTGAATTCTTTTTCGTTTTTTATTTCTCCTCTTTCTAGAAGAACTTTTTTTGCAAGCATCCAGTAAACTAAAGCCAAACTTTTCCTTCCTTTGTTGTTTACAGGAATAATTAAATCAATGTCTTTTGTTGAATTGTTTGTTGAAGCCAAGGCAATTATTGGAATCCTTAATGATTTGGCTTCTTTTACTGCCTGAAAGTCTGCGTCTGGTTCTGTTACTATAAGCAGTGAAGGTTCAACAAATTCTTTTGCTTCAGGGTTGGTGAATGTTCCAGGAATGAACCTTGAAGCCAGTGATTTTCCGCCGGCTAGTTCTGTGAATTTTTTTATTGGGGTTTTGCCATATAATTTTCTTGAGACAACAGCAACTTTTTCTTTTTCGTGTTTTGAAATCATTTTTGCGGCAAGTTCTATTCTTTGGTGTAATATCTGAATATCCATTACCTTTAATCCATCTTCTCTTCTTTTGTAAATGTATTTTTTCATTCCCCAAGTCTTGTATTTTGTTCCTATGTGGGCACCTGTTTTAAGGTATTTTTCCGCGTCAGTTGCTGTTGTTTCTTCATTCATTTTTTTCTCCTCATCTGGTGTATTTTATTATGTTATCCATTAAGTCAACGTTGCTTAAAATCATTCTTCTGCAACAGTATCTTGTAATGCCTAAATCATCTAATACTTTTTCTGCTGTTTCTCCTTTTGAGGTCCTTTTCTCAAATTCTTCATAGTATTCTCCTACTACTTTTCCGCAGGAAAAACATCTTATAGGAATTATCATTTTTTCATTCACCTCTTTGAGCTCTGCTTCTTTTTTCTTGCCTTTGTTCCTAAAGGCTTTTTTGGTTCAACTCTTCTGTGGTCATCAACCATTAACAGCCTGTCGTATTTAATGAATTTTTCTTTTAATTTTTTGTCGTTAGTGTATTCCACTATTGCTTTAGCTATTACGCTTCTTGCAGCCACTGCTTGCCCCATAAATCCTCCGCCTTTTACGATTATTTTTATGTCTGTTTCTTTTATTGTGTCTCCTGCAAGCTTTACCGGCTCAAAAATAAGTTCTTTTGCGTATTCTGGCTCAAGGAATTCAATGTTTTTTTTGTTTACTGTTATTCTTCCTTTGCCTGTTTTTATTACTGCTCTTGCAATAGCTTCTTTCTTTTTTGATTTTACAAGCATTCCATACTTTTTGCTTCTTTTGACTTTCTTTTTCTTGCTTTTTTTTGAAACTGTTTCAGTTTCTTCTTCAATTTCTTCTGTTTTGTTTTCTTTTGGTTCTTTTTCTGTTTTCTTTTCTTTGACTGTTTCCTTATTTTTTTCTTCGTGTACTTTTTTAATTTCTTTTTTGGGGTCTTTTTTTTCTTCAGCTTTTTCTTTTGGGGTTTCTTCTTTCTTTTTTTCTTCAATTTCTGTTTTCTTTTCTTCTGTTTTTTCTTTGGATTCGTCTTTTACAGGAATTTTTTCTTCTTTTTTTTCAGTTTCTGTCATTTAATCACCATTTTGCCCCTAAAAGCCTGCTTATTTCGCCTAATTTCCATGTTTTTTCGTTTGTTTTGCTTTGGGCTTCTTTTATTGAAACAAATTTTTCTTTGTTTAGTTCTTTTGGTTCTCTAATATAAATTTTAAGCCTTTTTTTAGCTTCTGTTCCTCTTTTTGTTTTTTTTGGAAGCATTCCTGTAATTGCTTTTTTTAATAATGCATCAGGCTTTCTAGGATATTTTGGCCCGAATCTTGGATTGCTTTTAACTGAAGCGTTTCTTTTTTTATTGTATCTTTTAATAATAAACTCTTTTGTTCCTGTAATCAAAACCTGTTCTGCATTAACTATTTCTATTCTTTCTCCTTTAAGCAGTTTTTCGCTTACTTTTGATGCAAGCTTTCCCATGATAAGTCCTTTTGCGTTTATTATCATTTTTTCACCGTTTTATTTTACAAGCATTAATTCTGATGCTTTTATTTTCGTTGCTTCTTCTAAACTGAATGTTTTTCCTTTTGCGTTGTTTATTTTTTCTTTTGCTTTTTCTGAGAACTCTAATGCAGCAACATTTATTGCTTTTGTTATTTCTCCTTTAGCTAAAACTTTTCCGGTTACAAGAAAAGTTTTATTCTGGAATTTTGCTGAAAGCTTTTCTAGTTTCCATAAATTAATGTTAATCCTTTTTCTTCTTGGGGCGTTTATTCTTTTGGCTACTTCTTTCCATAAATCTTTATTTTTTCCTTCTTTTTTCAAGAGGAAAATTGTTTTTCTTGTTTTTTCTTTTGTTGGTCCTGTTCTTTTCATTTTTTTTCACTTTTTTCGCGATTCCGCTCGCGAGTCACGGTGCACGGCATAAAACCGTGCTAGTCCAGCTTTATGCTGGACTTTGTGCTTAAACGGCGAAACATTTATGCAGGAGGAGAGATTCGAACTCTCGAAGGCACTAAGCCACAGGATTTCTTCGAACTTTTTTTAAAAAGTTTTTTTTGTTCTTTTGATAAAACTTTTTTCAAAAGTTTTCTTAAGTCCTGCCCCGTTGACCGCTTGGGTACCCCTGCAAAACCGCTTCTGCCGGTTTATTCCCATTAAAGCGGTTATTTTTTGCTTAATGCTTT
>Ga0180009_10001538_pt1 | contig 28154 bp, 21 predicted proteins | sample OS_PC_MetaG_FD_123537 | JGI IMG/M metagenome (GOLD analysis project Ga0180009, IMG submission 123537) | Groundwater microbial communities from the Aspo Hard Rock Laboratory (HRL) deep subsurface site, Sweden - OS_PC_MetaG | ecosystem: Environmental > Aquatic > Deep subsurface > Groundwater... | reverse complement strand
GGCCCAGATCGAGCTCTGGCAGAACCCCGGCCCTGTGGGCGTCACCACCTTGTCCAAGGAACTGGACGAAGAGGTGGCCCGGCTGCACCTGGCCAAGCTGGGGGCCAGGCTCACCCGGCTGACCCCCGCGCAGGCCGAGTACATCGGGGTCAGCCAGGACGGCCCTTACAAGCCGGATCACTACCGCTACTAGGCAGGTTCCGAAGCACCCGTTGGAGGGGAAAAAAGCACGCAGGAAATTGTTTCATTTAAGGCTCTACAACCCGGACAAGGTGGCCAAAATCTCGGAGGAGGTGCCCCCGCCTTACGGCGTGATTTCCGGCGAACAGCCGAGAGCCTTTTACGGGCGGCATCCCCAAAAAGGCATGTCTGGACAAGAGCCTGACCGTGGAAGGGGAAGGCGGGGTGGCGGGGTGGCGGGAGTCCGGGCCCCGGATTGCGGGCTCGAGGCTCTCCGGGTCCACGACCGCATCGCCCTGTTTCTGGCTCCAGGGAAGCCTAGGCCCGGACCCCATTCTCACCCGTATCCACCTGGAGACCCTGGGCAAGGTCTGCTCCCGGGAAACGTGGAGCGCATGAAGACCGGCCTGGGAAATTGGGTCAATGGCGGAAAAAAGGGCCACCTGGCCTGGGGGATCTTCCTTTTCAAAAAGGATGGTCATGCAAAAAGTCCGAAATTCACCCACCCGTCATTCCGGCGAAGGCCGGAATCCCGTTATTTCAAGGCGTTAAAAAGCCCTGGATCCCGGCCTTCGCCGGGATGACGACTTTTTGCATCTCCATCAAAAAGTTAAGGCAACCGCCCCGCACAAAAACGGAAAAAGCCCCGGACCATCACCGGTCCGGGGCTTTTTTTGGTTTATCCGGTTTATGCGTACCTGCCTCCAAGACAGGACGGTTGCTGAAAGCGGGGCGGCAGAATCCCCCCCTTTGAAAAAGGGGGGGGGCCTGGCTTGAAAAGTGGCGGCGGTATAAAGGGTGGCCTGAAAGGGCGGGCGGGTTTTTACGGGAACCTGGGGTTGGCGTAGCAGTAGAGGCAGGCGTGGGAACAGGGGTGGAGACGGTAGACGCCCACGTCCCGGGACTCGTGGCAGCCGCAGCCCGCGCCGGCGCGCTGGCCCCGGTCCCGGGAGAAGGACAGGCCCTCCGCGCCGTAAAGCCCGGCCAGGAGGGCGTGGTCCACGCAGGCGTGGGGCCGGATGCCGGATTCCGGGCCCAGGGATTCCAGGAGTTCCTTTTCGCAGCACAGGAAAAGCGAGATGGAAAAGCTGTCCAGGATCTCCTTCATCCCGCCCAGCACCGCGGCGCGTTCCTCCGGGGAAGGCTCCCGGAAGGCAAACCCCGGCTGGGAAGCCAAGCGTTTGGCGATCTTGCGGTAGGGGTCCATGAAGCTTGTCACGCACCGGCTGATTCCAGCTTTTGACGCGGCCCGGGCGATTTTCTCGAAGTCCGCGAGGTTGTCCCCGGGTTCGCCGTTTTTTTCGAAAAAGCAGAGGGGGTCAAACCGCCAGGTCACGGCCCCCCCGTGGAGACCGGCCAGGGCGCGGAGCTGGTCCAGGCGGGCGGCCAGGGGAGGCAGCCAGGGCTCCAGGTCCAACGACTCCGAGTTGACGGTGAAGAGGAAAAAGGGGAAATAACCCAGGCGGTCAAGCTCCCGGTCCCGGTCGGCCGAGAGGAACGGGCCATAGTCCTTGGACCAGAACACGATGCTGTGGACATCGCCGGGCCGGGCGCTTATTGTGGTCACGGCCCGGGAAAAGGGGTTTTCCAGTTCAAAGGAGCCCTGGCGCAACCGGTCCATGAACCAGTCCATGTAAAACGCGGGAATGTCCGTGCGCCTGGAGGCTGAAAGCACGATTTTTTTGGGTTCGCCCATGAGCCCTCCCTCTTTTTTTGCGGAGAGTAGCACCATGCAGAACCAAGGCCAAGGCATTGCCCCTGTCCGGGTGAAAGACCTCCTTTCCGCCGCCGCGCCCCTGGGCCGGGTCCTGGTCCGGGGCTGGGTGCGCACCGTGCGGGATCACAAGGACTTCGCCTTTGTGGAGGTGAACGACGGCTCGTGCCTGAAAAACCTCCAGGTGGTGGCCGACGCGCCGTCCGCAGCCTACGATACGGCCGCGGCCCTGTCCACCGGCGCGGCCGTGGAGGTGGCCGGGGACATGGTGGCCTCCCCGGGCAAGGGCCAGGACTGGGAACTGCGGGCCGAAACCGTGGTCCTGGTGGGAGCCTGTCCGGAAAATTACCCCCTCCAGAAGAAGCGCCATTCCGACGAGTTTTTGCGCTCCATCGCCCACCTGCGGCCCAGGACCAACAAGTACGGGGCGCTCTTCCGAATCCGCTCCGCCATGGCCATGGCCATCCACCAGTTCCTGGGGGAGCGGGGCTTCCTCTGGGTCCACACCCCCATCATCACGTCCTCGGACTGCGAGGGGGCGGGCGAGCTGTTCGAGGTGCGGGCCGGGTCCCGCGGAGAGGATTTCTTCGGCAAGCCCGCCTATCTCACGGTTTCCGGCCAGTTGGCCGTGGAGATGTTCTGCCTGTCCCTGGGCAACGTGTACACCTTCGGTCCCGCCTTCCGGGCCGAGGACAGCAACACCTCCCGCCACGCGGCGGAGTTCTGGATGGTGGAGCCGGAGATCGCCTTCGGGGACCTGGCCCAGGACATGGACCTGGCCGAGGCCCTGGTGCGCCACTTGGCGGAAACCGTCCTGACGGACCTTGCCGAAGACCTCTCCGTGTTCACCCGCTTCGTGGACAAGACCCTGGAAGCCACCCTGGCCACCGTGGCCCGGGAGCCTTTTGCCCGGATTTCCTACACCGAGGCCGTGGACATCCTTTCCAGGGCTATGGCAAAATTCCAGTTCCCCGTGGAATGGGGCCGGGACCTCCAGAGCGAGCACGAGCGGTTCCTCACCGAGGTCCATTTCAAGAAGCCCGTCATCGTCCACGACTGGCCCTTGTCCATCAAGCCCTTTTACATGCGGGTCAACGACGACGAAAAGACCGTGGCGGCCATGGATGTCCTGGTGCCCCGGGTGGGGGAGATCGTGGGCGGCAGCCAGCGGGAGGAGCGCCTGGGCGTGCTCCTTTCCCGCATGGAGTCCCTGGGCATGAACCCGGAGGACTACGGCTGGTACGTAGACAGCCGCCGCTTTGGCTCCGTGCCCCACGCGGGCTTCGGCCTGGGTTTCGAGAGGCTCCTCATGCTGGTGACCGGGGTGACCAACATCCGGGACGTGGTGCCGTACCCCCGGACCCCGGGGTCCATCGAGTTCTGATGCCAGGCGCTATTCATTCGGGGAAATTGGCGAGAAGGTTTCCATGTTTTTGCCCGCCAGCCAAGAGGAGATGAAACGCCTGGGGTGGGACCGGGCGGACGTGGTGCTGGTGACCGGGGACGCCTACGTGGACGCGCCCCAGTCCGGGGCGGCGGTCATCGGGCGGGTGCTGGCGGCTGCGGGTTTCCGGGTGGGGATCATCGCCCAGCCGGACGTGTCCACGGACGCGGACATCCGCCGCCTGGGGGAACCCCGGCTGTTCTGGGGCGTAACCTCGGGCTGCGTGGATTCCCTGGTGGCCAACCGCACGGCCCTGGGAAAGCGCATCCGCTCCGACGACTTCACCCCGGGAGGCGAAAACAACCGGCGGCCGGACCGGGCGGTCATCAAGTACGCCAACCTCATCCGAGCAGCCTTTTCCGGGACCGCGCCCATCGTCCTGGGGGGCCTGGAGGCCAGCCTCCGGCGGTTTTCCCATTTCGACGCCTGGCCCGGCTCCGTGCGGCGCTCCATCCTGTTCGACGCCAAGGCCGACCTTCTGGTCTATGGCATGGGGGAACGGGCGGCCCTGTCCATTGCCCGGGCCATGGACGAGGGGCGGGACTGGGCGGGCATCCCGGGCACCTGCCTGGCCATGGCGGAAGCTCCCCCCGGGAGCCTCACGCTTCCCTCCCACGAGGCGGTCCGATCCGACCCTGCCCTGTTTGCCGAGGCCTTCGGCCTGTTTTCCGAAAACCAGCTTCCCGAAAGCCCGGTCCTCTGCCAGCGCCAGGATACCCGGTTCCTGGTCCAGTACCCCCCGGCCGCGCCCCCCACCCAGGCCGAACTGGACCAGTGGAACGAGTTGCCCTACATGAGGGACGCCCACCCCCTGGACGCCCGGCAGGGCGAGGTCCGGGCCCTTGCCACCATCCGGTTTTCCATCACCAGCCATAGGGGCTGTTTCGGGGATTGCCGATTCTGCGCCATCTCCACCCACCAGGGCCGCCAGGTGGTGTCCCGGAGCCCGGAGTCCGTGGTCCGGGAGGCACAACGCCTGGCTGGTCTTCCGGGATTCACCGGGATCATCTCCGATCTGGGCGGCCCCACGGCCAACATGTACGGCACCCGGTGCAAAAAGCACGGCGTGGCCGGGGCCTGTTCGGACCGGTCGTGCCTGTTCCCCGAACCCTGCCCCCATCTCGCATTCGGCCACCGCCGTCACGGCGACCTCCTGGCCCGGGTGGCGGACCTGCCGGGCGTGCGGAAAACCTTTGTGGCCTCGGGGGTGCGCCACGACCTGGTCCTGGCCGACCCCAAGGGAACGGAATACCTGGCGCGGGTCCTGGAGCGCCACCTGTCCGGCCAGATGAAGATCGCGCCGGAACACTGCGCCCCCCAGGTCCTCTCCCTCATGGGCAAGCCCGGGCCCGAAGGTTTGTTGCATTTCCGGGAGTTGTATGGGGATATTAACGCCCGCCTGGGCCGGGACCAGTTTCTCACTTATTACTTCATGGCCGCCCATCCGGGTTGCTCCCGGACGGACATGGAGGCCCTCTCCCGGTTCGTGCGCAGGGAATTGGCCGTGGTCCCCCGTCAGGTCCAGATCTTCACACCCACGCCCGGTACGTGGTCCACCTGCATGTTCCACACGGGCCGGGACCCAGAGGGCCAAAAGATTTTCGTGGAGCGCACGGAAAAGGGCCGGGCGGCCCAGAAGGCCTGCCTGGGCATCCCCAAGGGCAAGGGGAGCCGGGGGAAAGGGCGTGGAGGGCGCGGGCGGTGAGGCCGGGCGGCCCGGGTATTACGCTCGGAGTGGCTGTCAAAAGTTTTGTCTGATGCAAGATGGGAGGGAAATGCCTTTTTGCCCCTAACCGGGACGCCGCCTCCCGTCATTCCGGCGAAGGCCGGAATCCAGTCTGGTCAACAGGCTAACGCCTTGCCCGTATTGGGATTGGGGCGGATTGGGAATTCCGTGTCGCCTGGGCTTTTTTAGGGCTTCGGCCTTTTTTCTGGATTCCGGCCTTCGCCGGAATGACGGCCCGAGGCTATTGGCCGCCAACCCGGAACGGCAACACTCCTGACAATCGCTCCAAAGGGAAAAGTCCATGGGTTCGGAAAAGGAGTCTCTCATCGACTGGTCCCGGGACCAGGCCATGGAGGCCGTGCCCGAGAAGAACCGGGAGGTTGGCCAGTCCCTGGTGGCCGGGGGGGGATTGCTCCTGTCCTATCCTGTGGTGTGGAAGCCCTGGTTCGCCCGGGCGGCCCGGCGCCTGGGCCTGCCCGAGGAAAGGGCCCGGACCCGCAAGGTCCAGTTGGACAGCATGGGCGCGGCGGTCTGGGCCATGGTGGACGGCCAAAGGAGCGTTTCCGCCATCGTGAAGAGCTTTGCCAAAGAGTTCTCCCTCCACCCGGCCGAGGCCGAGTTGGCAGTGACCCGGTTTCTTCTGGACCTGGGCAAGCGGGGCTTGATCGGCGTCCGGGAAGGCAAAACCCGGAAGAGATAGGCTCCATTCCCCTGGAACCGCCGCCCAAAACAGGGACTTTTTGAAAAACGTTCCAAGCGCCCCCCCCCTTTGACAAAGGGGGCAGGGGGGATTTTTCTTCGCCTTCCGTAGACTTCCCTGCCTTTCCAACCCGAAGACAGGGCGATCAATCCGCCTTCTCCTTGGCCAGGGTCTTTCTGGCCTCGGCAATGGCACCCTCGATGGCCTCGGCCACGTCGGGTTTGATGTCAAAGGAAAATCCCCGTTCCTTGCACAGCTTTTTGACCTCCCGGATTTCGTCCAAAAGCCGCTTGGGTATGGTGACCCGCAGGATGGCGATTTTTTCGTTGCGGGGGTCCCCGATTTTTTTGATGGTCATGGCGCTTTCCTCCTGGCGTTCAGGTTTGACCTCTTTATAGCCCCTTTTTTCGGCTACATCAATAGGCAAAAATTAGAGCTATTATTTTTGCCTTTTAGGTTGACAAAAAGTTTTGCGGGGACTATCTCTTTCCCCATGAGCCCAAGGAGCCCGGAAGGGCGGGGCGCGAAACTTCGGGAAAAGGAGAAGGGCGTATGGAAGCCGGAATGGAACTGATTCCCTACGAGGAAGAGGTCACGGTGGAACCTCCCCGGAGCCTGGGGAAGGCCTTTCGCCTGCGGCGGTTCATCCGCCGGGCCATGGAAGCGGCCGTGGCGGCGTTAAATGGTCTGGCCGGGGACTACCTGGAGGAGGAGGGCCTTTTCCTGTCCACGCCCATGGGCTTCGTGCACAAGGGCCGGCCCCTGGCCTGGGACCGGGAGTCCTTTGCCTCGGCCTTCCCGGATGCCTCGGACCGGGTGGCGGTGTTCATTCACGGGCTCTGCAGCACCGAGACCATTTTTACGGACCCCCATACCGGGGAACACTTCGGCCCCGGCCTGAAGCGGGACCTGGGCCACACGACCCTGTTTGTGCGGTACAATTCGGGCCTGCCCCTGGCGGAAAACGGCCGCCGCCTGGCGGAACTCCTGGAGCGCCTGGGCCAGGTCTACCCGGAGCGCATCGCCCAGATTCTTCCCGTGGGCCACAGCATGGGCGGCCTGGTGATCCGTTGCGCCCTGGCCCACGCCCGGAAGGAGGACCACGCATGGCTTTCCCTGGTGCCCCGGGTCGTCCTTCTGGGCTCGCCCCACCTGGGGGCGCCCCTGGAAAAGCTGGTCCACCACGCCACCCGGGCCCTCCGGGTGTTCAAGCATCCCCTGGCTGACGGCGTGGCGGATTTCCTGGATTTTCGGAGCAAGGGGATCAAGGACCTGCGTCACGGGCTTTGCCCCAAAGACCCGAAAAGCTCTCCGGTCCCGGGGGTGGAGCACTGCCTGGCCGCCGCCTGCCTGGCCCGGCCGGGGCACGCCGTGAACTGGCTCTTTGGCGACGGCATGGTGCGCCAGCCCAGCGCCCTGGGTTTTGCCGCCCCGGTGCCGGTGCGCCAGGGCGTGTTCCACCATATGGGCCATATATCCCTGGCCTGGCGGCCCGAGGTCTACGGCCAGATCCGGGACTGGTGCCGCCCATCCTCGCCTGGACCCCAATTCCTGCGGGAAAACATGAGCGTTTGATTCCCGTTCCCGAAAAGTGCATTCTTAGGGAGTGAGTAACCCTTTTCCGAGCCCGCGAAGGAGGAAAGACCATGAGCCGTTGGAATCAACTGAGAAAGACCGTGGAGGATCTGGTGAACAAGGGCGTCACGTCCGTGGAGGAGATCCACAAGAAAATCGCGGACATGCCCTTTTCCCGGCTGGAGGAGATCGCTCCCCTTCAGGACACGGCCAAGTCCGTGCACGACATCCACGACAAGACCGTGGGCGGCATCTACGAAACCATCCGTCTGGTGAACAAAAAGGTGGGGGAGTTTGCCGAGGAAATCCTGGACGGCGTGGACAACGTCAAGGACGACGGAGAGAATTACTAGAACCCATCCAAGGGATCTTCAAGGTTGGACAGGGGATGCGCCTACCCTCCCGGGGCATGGGAGGGTAGGCGCATTCTGTTTTTTTACGAGCGGCCCGCTAAATCCAGCCCAGCGCTCCGAACACCACCAGCGCCGGGATAACCACGGAATAGATGCCGGCCACGGTGCGGACCTGCCTTTTGGTGTCTTCCATGTCGTACACGTAGAAGCTCATGAGGAAGAAGGGCATGTAGCCGAACACGAAGATGAGGTACGGCACCTGGGTGTTCCACCAGGACCAGTCCCAGGTGAGCGCCCCGGCGGCGTTCAAGAGGATTTCCACGAACACGCAGAAGACCGAGGCCACCACCGCGATGAAAAGCCGGTTGGGGATGCCCAGGATTTTCAGCTTCTTGTCCTCGGGCAGGATCCTGCAGAACGCGATGCCCGCGATGGCGAACATGAAGCAGATCTCGATGTTCAAGCCCATGAGGATCACGAAGGCCGATTCCTTGGCCACGCCCCAGACGGGCGCGTGGTTGGTGAAATGGAAGATCAGGCTGTTGGCGATTTCGTTGATCCAGTCCATGCCCCAGAAGGCCAGGCCCGCCAGGACCATGCCCCAGTTCTTCCGGCTCACCTCCACGTTGTAGATGTAGACCACGATGGCGAAGAGCGGGATGACGTACCACTTGAACAGGCTGGGGTCCCGGAGCACGGCCAGGGTCGCCTGGGCGGATTCGGTGGGCATGAAAAACCTCCTTGGGTCGGGTGGTGTCGGGTTTGCGCCGCACCCTGGCGGGGCGGATGAAAAAAAGCGGGGAAACGCCCATCCATACCGCCAGGAAGGAGGCAAAAGCAAGCAGGGGATGGAAAGGGGGGCGGGGCTCCTTTTTCAGGGAGAGACTCCGGAAGAATCCAGCCGCTCCGTTTCGGAAGTGCGGGGCGGCTGGATTCTTCGGAATCGGGTCGTGGCCGGTCCCGCCTGGATCAGTCCGAGTCCGAGCTGGCGAGGTCGTCCGGGTCCCTGGTGGTTACCGCGCCTATGACGACCCTCTGGAACTGCCGGTAGCTGTTGACCAGGAAGAAGGGGGAAAGGCCCTTCTCATAGGAGAACTGGTAGTCGCACCACAGGGTCGTGGGATCGGACATGGCGAAGCGGACGATCATGAGCTGGTCGTTCCATTGGTTGATCAGCTGGAGTTTTTTCAGCTCGGGAGCGCTCGCTCTCAGGGGAAACAGGGCGAAAAAGGTGAGGAGTTTCTTGTCCTCGTCCACCGTGCAAAAGCTGATGAGCCCCCCGTCCTCGATGCGGAGATCCCCGTCCTCGTCAATGGTGCAGTTCAGAAAGGCCCCATCGAAATAGGTCTTGAGGCGGGGCACGGCGACCTCTTCCTCGGGCAGGATGGCGTTGACGTTCGTTGCCGGAACGGAGTTCGGTTTGACGTCCTTGGCCATGGCGGTGGCTGGCAGGAGCAGGGAAATGAGGACCAGGGCGGTAAGGATTCTTTTCAGTCTCATGCGGTCTCCTCAGGATTAAGGGTTTGTCTGTATTTGCTGTTGATGAAAGGGTCAACGCCTTGCCGGGCAAGGCGTTTGGGTTGCTCTCGCAATAATGATGGAGATGCAAAAAGCCTGAAATTCATCCCCTCCGTCATTCCCGCGAAAGCGGGAATCCAGTTATTTCAGGGCGTTAAAAAGCCCTGGGTCCCTGCTCCCCTTTTTCGCGAGGGCAGGCTTCGCCGGGATGACGACGTTTTCCATCTCCATCAATAATGCCATGAAAACAAACACGCCTTGCCTGTGTCAAGGGATTTCGGGGCCCTGGCCCCTTGCCATTTGGACCCACATGCCCTATTAGTTCCGCTGAATAAAATCGTCCTGGTTACAGGCCGGCTTTTTCCCTTTTGCATTCTTTTCCGGGAGAGGTTCATGGGTGGGATTTTTGGCTGCGTGGCGGACAGGGACTGTGTCCCCGAGGTGTTTTATGGCACAGACTATCACTCCCACCTGGGCACCCGCCGGGGAGGCCTGGCCTTCCTGAAGAACGGCGAGTTCGTACGAGCCATCCACAACATCGAGAACCATCCGTTCCGTTCCAAGTTCGAATCGGACCTGGAACGGTTCGAGGGGCGGTCGGGCATCGGGGTCATCTCCGACACGGACCCCCAGCCCCTTATCGTGAACTCGCACCTGGGCACCTTCGCCGTGGTGACCGTGGGCCGGATCAACAACCTGGAAGAGCTCACAGGCCAGGCCTTCAGCCGTCGCCAGTTTTTCACGGAAAGCCGGTGCGACGCCACCAGCCCCACCGAACTCGTGGCCATGCTCCTCTGCCAGGCGGACAGCATCGAGGAGGGGATCCAAAACGTTCAGGAGGCGGTCCAGGGATCGTGTTCCTTCCTCATCCTCACCAAGGAGGGCCTGTGGGCGGCCCGGGACCGCCTGGGCCGCACGCCCCTGGTCCTGGCCAAAAAGGACGGCGCCTGGGCCGTGGCGTCGGAGAGCTGCTCCCTTCCCAAACTGGGCTTTTCGGTGGAAAAGGACCTGGGCCCCGGCGAGGCGGTCTTCATCACGGCGGACGGGTGGGAGACACGCGTCCCGGCTGGGGACCGGATGCAGATCTGCACCTTTTTGTGGATCTACTACGGGTATCCCGCATCCTCCTACGAGGGGATCAACGTGGAGGCGTCCCGGAACCGATGCGGCGCGGCCCTGGCGTCCCGGGACAGGGTGGAAGTGGATACCGTGGCCGGCATCCCGGACTCGGGGGTGGGGCATGCCATCGGCTACGCCAACGCCCGGAAAATTCCGTACCAGAGGCCCTTTGTGAAGTACACCCCCACCTGGCCCCGGTCGTTCATGCCCCAGAACCAGAAGGTCCGGGACCTGGTGGCCCGGATGAAGCTCATTCCCGTGGCCGAGCTCATCGCCGGCAAGCGGCTCCTCTTCTGTGAGGACTCCATTGTCCGGGGGACCCAGCTTCAAGGCACCATCCAGGGGCTCTTCGACCTGGGGGCCCGGGAAGTCCACATGCGGCCCGCCTGTCCGTGCCTCCTCTTCCCCTGCATTTTCCACAACTTTTCCGTGTCCCAGTCGTCCCTGGCCCTGGCCGGGCTCCAGGCGGTCATGGACCTCACCGGTTCGTTGGACCGGGTGGAGGATTTCGCGGTGGATGGTTCGGAAGGGCAGGCGGCTGTCACGGAGTGGATCCGGAAGAAGATGGGCCTCACCAGCCTGGTCTACCAACGTCTGGGCGACATGGTGGAGGCCATCGGACTTCCCGAGGAAAAGCTCTGCACGCATTGCTGGAAGGGCCAGAGTTACGGATAGCGGGGGGTTGAAAAACGCGATCCGCCTTGTTGCGCCCCATTTTCCGGGATTCGCGCATCCGCCAGGGCGGCTTCCATTTCATCGCTTTTGAACAGCCTGCTTGCAGCTTGTTTTTTCACTGTTTATAGGACCGCCCTGCTGCCCCTGGTCCAAAAACCCTTTTGACCCAAGGAGCCATGCCCATGCCCAAGCGGGACGACATCCACAAGGTACTCATCATCGGGTCCGGGCCCATCATCATCGGCCAGGCCTGCGAATTCGACTATTCCGGCACCCAGGCTTGCAAGGCCCTGCGCCAGGTGGGCTACGAGATCGTCCTGGTGAACTCCAACCCGGCCACCATCATGACGGACCCGGGCATGGCAGACTTCACCTACATCGAGCCCCTGAACGTGGAGAGCATCAGCCGGATCATCGAAAAGGAGCGGCCCGACGCCATCCTGCCCAACCTGGGGGGCCAGACCGGCCTGAACCTTTCGTCCGAGCTGGCCCGGCTGGGGGTCCTGAAGAAGTTCGGGGTCCAGATCATCGGGGTCCAGGAGGACGCCATCCGCCGGGGCGAGGACCGGGAGGCGTTCAAGGAAACCATGAACCGCCTGGGCATCGAGATGTGCAGGAGCGAAGTGGCCACCACCGTGGAAAAGGCCAAGGAGATCGCCTCGGACCTGGGATTTCCCGTGGTGGTGCGGCCTGCCTACACCATGGGCGGGACGGGCGGCGGCATGGTGTTCAACGTGGAGGAGCTGGAGGTTATCGCCTCCCGGGGCCTTTCCGCCAGCTGGGTGGGCCAGATCCTCATCGAGGAATCGGTCCTGGGCTGGGAGGAACTGGAACTGGAGGTGGTGCGGGACGCGAAGAATCAGCTCATCACGGTCTGCTTCATCGAAAACGTGGACGCCATGGGCGTTCACACGGGCGACTCCTTTTGCACGGCCCCCATGCTCACCATTGCCCCGGAACTTCAGGCGAGGCTCCAGAAGTACTCCTACGACATCGTGGAGGCCATCGAGGTCATCGGCGGCACCAATGTCCAGTTTGCCCACGATCCGGTGACGGACCGGGTGGTGGTCATCGAGATCAACCCCCGGACCTCCCGGTCCTCGGCCCTGGCCTCCAAGGCCACGGGTTTTCCCATTGCCTACGTGTCGTCGCTTTTGGCTGCGGGCCTGACCCTGGACGAAATCCCCTACTGGCGGGACGGGACTCTGGAAAAATATACCCCCTCCGGGGACTACGTGGTGGTGAAGTTCGCCCGGTGGGGCTTTGAAAAATTCCCCGGCTCCCAGGATGTCCTGGGCACCCAGATGCGGGCCGTGGGAGAGGTCATGTCCATCGGCAAGAACTACAAGGAGGCCCTCCACAAGGCCATCCGTTCCCTGGAGACGGGACGCTACGGCCTGGGGTTTGCCAAGGATTTCCACGACCTGTCCCTGGAAGACCTCATGGATCGCCTCTCCCAGGCCACCTCCGAGCGCCAGTTCCTTCTTTACGAGGCATTGAGGAAGGGTGCGGGCATTGATGAGCTGTACGGGAAGACCCACATCAAGCCCTGGTTCCTCACCCAGATGAAGGAACTGGTGGACCTGGAGGAGGAGGTCCTGGCGGCCGGCAAGGGGATCACCGATGAGCTTTTGATCCGGGCCAAGAAGGACGGGTTTTCGGACCGTTACCTGGCCAGGATCACGGGGCTTGAGGAAAAGGCGGTGCGGGAACAGCGGATCGCGGCCGGGCTGGCCGAGGCCTGGGAGCCGGTGCCGGTTTCCGGCGTGGAGAACGCGGCCTATTACTACTCCACCTACAACGCCCCGGACCGGGTGGAGCAGATAGAGGGCCGCAAGATCATGGTCCTGGGGGGCGGGCCCAACCGCATCGGCCAGGGCATCGAGTTCGATTACTGCTGCGTCCACGCGGCCTTTGCCCTCCGGGACGCGGGCTACACCTCCATCATGGTGAACTGCAACCCCGAGACCGTGTCCACGGACTACGACACGGCGGACCGGCTCTACTTCGAGCCCCTCACCGTGGAGGACGTGCTGTCCATCTACGAGAAGGAGAAGCCCGAGGGCGTGGTGGTCCAGTTCGGGGGCCAGACGCCCCTGAACCTGGCTGCCGAGCTTGCCGCCGCCGGGGTTCCCATCCTGGGCACCCAGCCCGAGGCCATCGACCTGGCCGAGGACCGGGACCGGTTCCGCATGCGTATGGAGGAGCTTTCCATCCCCATGCCCGAGGCGGGCATGGCCGCGAACCTTGAAGAGGCCCGGGCGGTGGCCGGGAGGATCGGCTACCCCGTCATGGTGCGGCCCAGCTACGTCCTGGGCGGCCGGGGCATGGAGGTCGTCCACGACGAGAGCATGCTGGCCCGGTACGTGAGCGCGGCGGTGGACGTGTCCGAGAAGCGGCCCATCCTCATCGACAAGTTTTTGCCCCACGCCATCGAGGCCGAGGCCGACGCCCTGTCCGACGGCGCAGACGTGTTCGTGCCCGCGGTCATGGAGCATATCGAGCTGGCGGGCATCCACTCCGGGGACAGCGCCTGCGTCATCCCCCCCATCTCCATCCCGGTCAAGCATCTGGAGACCATCAAGGAGTACACCAAAAAGATCGCCCGGGAACTTGGCGTGGTGGGGCTCATGAACATCCAGTACGCCATCTGCGACGACCGGGTGTACGTGCTGGAGGCCAATCCCCGGGCGTCCAGGACCGTGCCCCTGGTGTCCAAGGTGTGCAACGTGTCCATGGCCCGGCTCGCCACCCGCCTCATGCTGGGGGAGAGCCTTTCGGACCTGGGGCTCGTGGAGCGGACCGTGCCCCACTTCGGGGTCAAGGAGGCGGTGTTCCCCTTCAACATGTTCCCGGAAGTGGACCCGGTCCTGGGTCCGGAGATGCGGTCCACGGGAGAGGTCCTGGGCATGGCCGGTTCCTTCGGCCTGGCCTACTTCAAGGCCCAGGAGGCCACGGGCCAGAAGCTGCCATCGTCCGGCGCGGTGCTCATCACGGTGAACGACCCGGACAAGGCCGAGGCCCTGGAGGTGGCGAAGAAGCTGTCCGGCCTGGGCTTCACCATCCTGGCCACCAACGGCACCCGGGAATTTTTGGAGGAAAACGGCGTGCCTGCCAAGGCCATCCGGAAGATCCACGAGGGCCGGCCCAACATCGTGGACGCCATCAAGAACGGGGAGATCCAACTCGTGGTGAACACCCCATCGGGCCGGTTGTCCCAGCACGACGACTCCTACATCCGCAAGGCGGCCATCAAGTACAAGGTGCCCTACATCACCACCACCGCCGCCGCCATCGCCGCCGCCCGGGGCATAGACGCGTCCCGGGGCGACCAGCCCCAGGTGCGGTCCCTCCAGGAGTACCACGCCGATATCCGATAGAGCGTGGGAGGACGAAAAAAAGGGGCCTTTCCCAGGATTCCGGGGAAGGCCCCTTTTTGTTTTTTGCCAGGGGAGATCCGTCCGTCCCTGGTCCGTCAGGAAGCCCGGGAGGCCAGTCTTCTGCCCAGGCGGCGGGCTTTTCTTCTGGTCATCCAGCCTAGCTCCTGGTGTTGTTTCCAGGCCCCCAGGCCGATGAACAATACGCCTTCGGTCCGGGCTCCCAGGAGGTTGGCGGCTTTTCCCATCAGGCTGATCATGTCCGTGGTGCGCCGCGCCAGGAAGGCCGGGGCAGCAGAAGAGGCCACCAGGACCGCAGGCTTTTTCCCGCCCTTGTTCCGTATCTTCGGCCCTGCCGCGCCCCAGGGCCAATATGCGTAGCCCACCAGCCGTTCGATGAAGGTCTTCATCACGGCGGTCACTGTTCCGAAGTTCATGGGCGAGGCCAGGATGATGGCATCGGAAGCCTCGATTTCATCCAGGATTGCCGCGAGGTCATCGGAAAGAACGCAGGTGCCCCGGGCTTTTCCCGGAGCCTGGGTGCAGGCCCGGCAGTTGGTGCAATAGGCGATATCCTTTTCCGTCAAAAGAATTCTGGACACCACCGCGCCTTGCTCCCGGGCGGCGGAAAGGATTTCCTCCACAGCCCGGTCGATGATGCCCCCCTGGCGGTAAGTGCCCAGGATGGCCGTGATCCGCGCCGTGCTCCTCATGCATGTTCTCCCTGCCTGTTTTTTTGACATTCCTACAGCGTGGCGGCGGCTTCCAGGGCCAGGTCCTCGTTGACTCCCCATTCGATGGTGCCCAGGCGGGCGTCCCGGAAGAACTTTTCCATGGGGAACTCCTTGGTGAGGCCGTATCCGCCGAAAATTTGGATGCCCTCGCTGGAGACCTGAACGGCGGTTTCCGTGGCCAGGCACTTGGCGGCCACGGCGTGGGCCAGGGACGCCTCGTCCGGGCCATGGTCATGGTATTGGGCCAGGCGCCGGGTGTTGGCCCGGACAGCCTCCACCATCTTGAACATGTTGAAGAGCTGGGCCCGGATGTTGGCGTGCCGGAAAATGGGCACGCCTCCCTGGATGCGTTTTTTGGAGTAGGCCAGGGCTTCGTCCAAGGCGGCCCAGGCGATGCCTCCCCAGACGGCGGCCAGGTACTGGGTCTGCTGGACGAAAAACCTTTTGCGGATCGCCGAAAGCTCCCGGGGTTCCTTGGGGACCAGGCATCCCTTGGGAAGCTTCACGTCCGAAAAGACCAGGCCCCCCATGTTGAGGGAACGCTGGCCCGGCCTGGGGACGGGTTCCTTCCGGGTGACGCCGGGCAGGTCCAGGGGCAGGACCAGGATGCCCCGGCCGTCGGGCCGCGAGTTTTCCAGGATGGCCACTTCCAGGACCGCGTGGGTGGCGATGTTGGCGTTGAGGGCCTTTTCCATTGCGCCGTTCACCGCATACCGCCCCCGGCCCGTGGCGGTGACCGTGACCAGGGGCGGCGGGCCGTCCCCGTTCCCCGACAGCAGACCCTCTCCCCGGTCCGGGACCAGGCAGCCGATGAACAGGCCGCCGCTGTCCCCGCAATAGTCTTGCACCAGCTTTTCCAGTTCCGGCGTCCGGAGGAGGGCCGCGTACTGGAAGGGGGCCTGGGAGGCCATGAGGCCCATGGCCAGGCCCGCGTCCCCGTGGCCCAGGCGCTCGGCCATGGCCATGAGGGTGAGGCCGTCCACATCCCCCATGCCCCCCAGGTCCCCGGGAATCCCGGGGAGGTGGAGGTCCAGCTTCCTGAACCCGGCGAACACCTCCCAAAGCGGCGAGTCCTCCCGGATGACGTCCGAAGGCAGGGGAAGGCTGTCCAGCTGGATTCCGGCGGGACGCACGGTCCGGGCCGAGAAGGTCTTCACCTCCCGGACCATGGCCTTGGATTCCTTGTTGGTGAAAAGGTCCAGCTCGCAATAGGGCATGGGCTTCTTCCTGAGAAAAGGTTTCGGCCTGGGTCAAAGGCGGTTCATGGCGTTGGGCCAACCGCCGGAACCCTGGTCCGGGCACGGTACAAAGCCTCGTTCCTTTTGCTGCGGCAAGGCGAAACGGATGATGACGGTGCAACAAGTTGGAAATCTATCCAATCCGTCACCCCGGCGAAGGCCGGGGCCCAGGGCTTCAAAAGGCATCGGCAGCCTGGATTCCGGCCTTCGCCGGAATGACGGGAGCGGAGGCTTTCAGCCCACCGCGTGGCCATCACCCGCAAAAAACGCAACGTTTTTTGAAAGGGGGTGTGGGGGGAAACTCCCCTTTTCAATCACCTACAGTCCCTCGCAGGATGCCAGGGCCAGGGCGTCGTTGACCCCGTCCTCGATGGTGGAGGCCCGGGCGTCCCGGAGCATTTTCTCCACCAGGCAGCCCGGCAGGGCGGCGTCCTCTCCCAAAATCCGCACGGCGTCGGCAGCCACCTCGCAGGCGGTCTCCGTGGCCGTGATCTTGGACAGGACCCCGTACTGGCCCCAGTCCATGAGCTCGGAATGCTTCTCCGGGTGGGTCGCGCGCCGGGAGAACCGCTTCACGGATTCGTACCGCTCGTGGGCCTGGAGATAGAGGTGCAGGGCGTTGCTCATGGCCCAGAACGTGGTCTTCCGGGAGGCGGCCAGGGAGAACATGGGCGAGGACATCATGGCGAAGAAATGGTTGGAGACCTTGCGGGCCAAAAGCCGGGCGGCCTCCACCTTGGCGAACATGCGGAACAGGCGGATCTTCACGTCCTTGCGGTCCGCCAGGGTCACGCCCCCCCGGGAGTGGCTCCGGGCGTAGCGCAGGGCCTCGTCAAAGGAGGCCTGGGCCTGGGATGCCCAGGTGACGCCCATGCTGCTGTTGGCCAGCCCCAGGAAGCTGTGGCCGAAATGGTTGGCCCCGAAGAACTCCGGGGAGGCCAGGAGCATGTATTTCTTGTGGAGCTTCACCTCGTCGAAGATGATCTCCCCCTGGTTCAGCGCTCTTTGGCCGATCTTGTTCAGGGGGGCTCCCCGGGAGACGCCCGGAAGGTCCAGGGGACAGAGCGCGAGCCCCGAGCCGTGGACCCCCTTGGAAGGATCCAGGCCCACGTGGAGCACCGCGTGGGTGGCGATGGTGCCGTTGGAGACCCAGGCCGACTTCCAGCCGTTGACGATGTACTCGTCCCCCTTTTTCACGGCCGTGAGCCCCGGGGCCGTGCGGGGGTCGCAGCCTTCCTTGCTGGTGCCCAGGACCCAGTCCGTGCCGTGGTCCGGCTCGGTGATGGCCCAGCAGCCGATCATCTCCCCCCGGCTGTCCCGGACAAAGTCCCGGGCCCAGTTGCGGATCTCGGCGTGGGGGGAGAGGATGGCAAAGGCAAAGGGCATGCAGGCCACCAGCATGGAGACGGCCAGGCCCCCGTCCGCGTAGCCCATTTCCTCGTTGATGAGGGGCGTGGCCAGGGAGGGTATGTCTCCGATGGTTCCCCCAAAAGCCTTGGGGATCATGGCCTTGTGAAGGCCCCGCTCCCGGAACCCCCGGAAGACGTCCCACAGCACGGAATCCTTGGCGATGACGTCGGCCGGGTCATGGAGCCGGTCCAGTTCCACGCCTGCCGGCCGCACCACGTCCCGGCCGAACTCCCGGGCCGTCTCCTGAAGGGCCGTGAGCCGGCGGCAAAGTTTGACATCCAGGTCCAGGTTTACCAAAAGGCCGCTCCTCTCTTCTTTATGCTACCTGTTCCATGATGAGGCTGCAAAAAGGCAGAACCTGCGGATTACGCAGATTCATGTTCCCAGGATGATCCATCGCGGATCAAGAGCCTCCAGATTTTTGTAATCCTGACGGCCATGCAGCAGGTCGAAAGCCCTTGTGCCCGTCATTCCGGCGAAGGCCGGAATCCAGTTTTTTCAATGCCTTGCAAAAGTCCTGGATCCCGGCCTTCGCCGGGATGACGATTTATTGCGGGGCCGCCAATCCTAACCATCTGAAATCTATTGTTTGTTGCAAGTTGCCTGCGTAATCTGCGTTCCTTTTTTTGCTTCCTCCTCATTCCATGATGGCCCGGATCATGCCCCCCGGCTGGAGGTTGCCCATGGCCACGTACCGGGCTCCCATGTGCATGGCGATTTCCCGGGCCATGTCCAGGTTGCCGGGGTGTTTTTCCTCCGTGTCCAGGACCAGGGACCGGATGCGCGTATCCTTCCGGACCTTCCGGGCCACGGCAAAGACCTCCTCGTGGAGGGGCAGGACCATCAACCCGCTCCCCCGGCGGGCTGCGTCCATGCCCACGTTGCCCCGTCCGTCCGTGACCAGGACCAGGTGGGGCCAGGAATGCCGGATCCCGGCCAGGGCCCTTTCCGCCACCCGGTGGCCCAGGGAAATGCCCGCAGCCAGCGGCGTGGCCCCGCCCGTGGGCAGGTCCCGGAGGCATTTCTCCGCCAGGCTGATGCTCCGGGTGGGGGGCAGGAGCAATTCGGCCCCACGGGCCTTGAAAGCCACCAGGGCCGCCTCGCTCCGGTCCTTGTAGGCCTTGTCCAGGAGTTGGAGAATGGCTGCCTTGGTGAGGCTCATGAGGTGGGTGCCCATGGAGCCCGAGGCGTCCACCACGAAGACGAACAGGGCCCCGGTCTTGTGGGTCCGGATCTTGTCCCTCCAGTCCTGGGGGAGGATGGGGATGGCCAGGTGACTGGGGGGCCGGCTCCGGGCAAAGGGAGCCGCCGCCCGGAAAGTGGCGTCCAGGGCCAGGTCCAACAGCCCGCCCGCCGGGGTCGGCCGGACGTAGCGCCCCCTCTTGGGCAGGGCCCTGGCCGGGGAGAGGCGCCCCTTCTCGGGCCTGGGCTTTGCGGACCGGCGTCTCTTTTCCTCCTCAAGGTCAAGCTCGGCCATTCCTCCGGCCTCCAAAATCTGGCCCCATTCCCCCTGGCCGGCCAGCCGGTCGCAGGGTTTGCCTTCGGGGGGCCGGGCCTCCCGGACAGGCTCCCGCTCCCGGGCGGGCTCGGAGGTTTTTTTCGACGCCTCAGGCCTCAGGAGTTTTTTTTTGTGGCAACCGCCTTCCGGCGGCTGGCTCAGGATCCTGTCCACCATGCCCATGTCGTCGGGAATCTCGTCAAAGGGCTGGCGGCGCATGCGGTGATACAGGGCGAACTTGGCCGCCAGGGCCACGTCCTCTTCCGTCACCTCCCGGTTTCCCCGGAAGGCGGCATGGGTCTTGGCGGTCTTCAAGATCACCAGGTCAGCCCGGTGGCCATCCACGCCCATGCGCACGGCCAGATCGGTGATCATGCGGATGATCCCGGCGTCCGCCTTGATCCTGGGCAGGAGCTTCCGGGCCTGGACGATGCGCTTTCTGAGCCGGGCCTCCTCCTTTTTCCATTGGCCGCAAAACGCCGTCGGGTTGGCTTCGAAGGCCTCCCACCGCCGGAGAAGCTCGTCCCGCTGGTCCAGGTCGGCTATACCCTTCACCGCGACGCACAGGCCGAAGCGGTCCAGGAGCTGGGGGCGCAGGTCCCCTTCCTCGGGGTTCATGGTGCCCACCAGGATGAACCGGGCCGGGTGGGTGACGCTCATGCCTTCCCGCTCCACGGTGTTGACCCCCATGGCCGCGCTGTCCAGGAGGATGTCCACGATGTGATCGTCCAGGAGATTGACTTCGTCCACGTACAGGATACCCCGATTGGCCCGGGCCAGCAATCCGGGCTCGAACCGTTTTTCCCCGGAGGTCAGGGCGTGCTCCATGTCCATGGTTCCCGATACCCGGTCCTCGGTGGCGTTGATGGGAAGATCCACCACCGGGGTGGGACGTTTCACCGTGGCCGGAGCCTCATCCGGCGAGAGCTGACCGCAGTGAGGGCAGGCCGCGGCTTTTTCGCCGGGATCGCAGCCGAACGGGCAGCCCTCCTTCACCTCGATCTCGGGAAGCAGGGAGGCCAGGGCCCGCACCACCGTGCTCTTGCCCGTGCCCTTCTCGCCCCGGATGAGGATGCCGCCGATCCGGGGGTTCACGGCGTTCAGCAGGAGCCCGGTGAGCATTCTTTCCTGGCCCACGAAGGCGGAAAACGGGAAGGTCGGGTTCATGGTCCTCCGGGTGCGGCTTCAGACGAAAAGCGAACTCACCGAGTCTCCCCGGTGGCTGCGGATGATGGCTTCGGCCACCAGGGGGGCGATGGACAGGGCCCGGATTTTGCCGGTGGCTTCCGCCTCCGGGGAAAGGGGGATGGTGTCCGTGACCACCAAAGACTCGATGGCCGACCCCGCGATGCGCTCCACGGCCGGGCCGGAGAGCACCGGGTGGGACACGTAGGCGTGGGCCGCCTCGGCGCCTTGCTCCATGAGCGCCCGGGCGGCCTCGCACAGGGTCCCGGCCGTGTCCGCCATGTCGTCCAGGAGAATGGCCGTCCTGCCGGCCACCTCTCCGATGACGTTCATGGCCCGGGCCTGGTTGGGGGCGCTCCGGCGCTTGTCGATGAGGGCCAGGTCCGCGTGGATCCGCTTGGCGAACGCCCGGGCCCGCTCGGCGCCCCCCGCGTCCGGGGACACGATGACCAGGTTTTTGCCCGTGAACCGGTCCCGGATGTCGGAAAGGAGGATGGGCGCGGCAAAGAGGTTGTCCACCGGGATGTTGAAGAACCCCTGGATCTGGCCCGCGTGGAGATCCATGGTGATGACCCGCCTCGCCCCGGCCACGGTGAGGAGGTCAGCCACGAGGCGGGCGCTGATGGGAACCCGGGGGGCCACCTTCTGGTCCTGGCGGGCGTAGCCGTAATAAGGGATCACCGCCGTGATCCGCTTGGCGCTGGACCGCTTGAGGGCGTCCAGCATCACCAAAAGCTCCATGAGGTTGTGGTTCACCGGCGGGCAGGTGCTCTGGACCACGAACACGTCCTTGCCCCGGACGTTCTCCTGGATCTCCACCCGGGTCTCGCCGTCGGAGAAAGCCTTGGCCATGGACTTTCCCAGGGGAAGATCCAGGTGGGCGCAGATCTTTCCCGCCAGCGCCGGGGTGGCTTTTCCGGTGAAGATGACCAGGTCTCCGTTCATTCCAAACCCCTTTCCCGCCCGGCGGGGCGGGCGTTTATTCGCGTCAGGCCGCCTGCCGCTTGCCCTTCAGGCCCTTTTCCCGGAGAAATTCCCGGATGCCCAGGATGATGAGCTCCGGTTCGTCGTCCTGGAGGAAATGGCCCGCCGTGGGGATTTTGAGCGTGGGGGCGTGGTTGGGCAGTATCTCCTCGAACTTTTCGATGAACCACGGCACGAAGACCGGGTCCTTCATGCCCCAGATCACCCGGGTGCGGACGTTCCAGCCGGCAAGCTCCTTCTCCGTTCTTCGCAAAAGCCACCATACCTTGTCCATGGGCCCCATGGGAACCTGGCGCACGGATTTCATGATGGCCGTGCGGTCCTCCTTCCGCTGGAAGGGGTACAGGTAGCCGGCCATGGCCTTTTGGGTCATCATGCGCCGGGTGTTGTGGGTGCCCAGGCGCATCCCGGCCGTGAGGAAAATGTTCCAGTCCATGGCCATCTTTTTCCCCAGGATGGGGGTCTTGAAGGACCACAGGTAGGGAAAGGCCCAGGCCTTTAGGCACTTGATGAACTCCTCGGGCGAATGGGGCAGGAAGCCCGTGGTGTTCATGGGGATGAGGCGGGAAAAGCGCTCCTTGTTCCGGGCCGCATAGGAAAGCCCGATGATGCCGCCCCAGTCCTGGCAGATGAGGGTCACCCTCTCCAACCCGAGCTTTTCCACGAACACGCCCAGGCGGCGGATGTGGGCCTCCATGGAGTAGTCCCCGTCCCGGGGCTTGTCCGAGAGCCCGTAACCCAGGTGGTCCAGGGCCACGCAACGAAAGTCCTTTTTGAGGTCCGCGATCATGTGGCGGTAGAGGTACGACCAGGTGGGGTTGCCGTGGAGCATGAGCAGGGTCTCTCCCTCGCCCTCGTCCACGTAGTTCATGCGGTGCCCCTCGATCTCCATGGTCTTGAACTGCACCGGGAAATCGTCGATGTCCGCGAGCTTGATGGGGAAGGCCGGTTTGTACTTCAGGCCCAGGACCCGGCGCAGGACCCCGATGGAGACCTTGCTCAGGGCGTGACGGACGGGCTTTTCCCTGCGGACCACCCGGGGCTCGCCGTCCAGGCCCTTGATGCGGGTGACGCTCCAGGGCGGCGCGGATGGCTCGGCCTTTTCCTTCCCGGCCTTGGTGGTCGTGAGCCGGTTGACCGCACCCTGGATCACCCGGGTCCCCAGGCCGAAATCCCCGATGTGCCGGCGGTACCGGTCCTCCACCTCCCGGGCCCGTTCCCGCACCGCCTCGCTGGGGGCATGGAGCCGGACGGCGGGCAAAAGCCCTGCGCCCAGCTTGGTGGCCAGGAAAAGGCACCGTTCGGCCCGGACCTGGAGATAGGGGTTGGGGGAGTGGCGCATGTTGAGGTAACCCCGCGTCCAGACGTCCAGGGTGTTCAGGATGGTGGGCCCGTTGGTCTCGAAGAGCTTCTTGTGGGCGATCTGGAAGTACTTCTGGATCTCGCCCCGCTTGAAGTTGGGGTGTTTCAGGCCGATGTCGCTCCAGAGCATGGTGTCCGCGGCCCGCATTTCCTCCTCGATGCGCCCGTCCTCCATCATCCTCTCGTAGAGCGTGGTGCCCGGGCAGGGGCGGAGCGGCGACACCTGGTACAGATCGGGCTTCAGGGACACGAAGTAGTCGATGTCCTCGATGATGTTCTCGTGGTTGTGGAAATCCAGGCCCAGGATGTTGGAGCCCACGATGAGGATGCCGTGGTCGTGGAGGTCCTCGAAGACCTCGCGCACGTCCCGGCCCATCCTTTTCTGGAAGTTGTGGCTGGCCACCACCTCGTCCGTGAACTTGGACTCCACCCCGATCCACAGGACCCCGATGCCGCAGGCGGCCAGCTCGGCCACCGTGAACTGGGAGATGGAGCGGATGGAGGCGAAACAGAAGAGGTTCACCTTGCCGATGAGGCCCTCCTTCTGGAGCAGCTCGCCCAGGCGCAGGACGTAGGGCCGGTCGATCAAGAAGTCCTCATCCCACACCATGTTGAACAGGGAGGGCTGGCCGGCCATCTTCTCGTGGGCCGCCTTGAGGGAGGCGCAGGCCTGCTCGGGCGTGCACACCGAGATCTTCTTGAACTTGAAGAAGTGGGAGGTGTTGCAGAACTCGCAGGCGTTGGGGCAGCCCAGGGACACCAGGGTGGAGGACAGGGGGAAGCGGGCCAGGTACTCGGCTCCCTGGATGGTGGCCTCGAAAAAGGGCTGCTTTTTCTGGGTGACGGGGTCGTCCGTGGACTGGCCGATGAGCCTGCGGAAGAAGGTGACGCCTTCCTCAAAGCAGAAATGGTCCGCGTTTTCCTTGAGATACCGGGCCGCGTCCTGGGGGTCGTTGGGATAGGGGTTGAAGATGTGGGTCACGCCATAGCCGCCCAGGACGATCTGGGTCTTGGGCGAGACTTCCCGGGCCATCTTCACCATCCGGGCGATGTTGTCCATGTGGATGGACTTAACCTGGACGCCCAGAAAGTCGTAGCCCTTCTTCAGTTCGGCCGCGAACAGTTTTTCCGTGGGCCACTCCATGACCACGGTGTCGGCGTCCAGGTTTTCGGACAGCAGGTGCAGGGCAAAGGCGGGAAACAGGCTCTTCAGGGTGAAAGGGCCCTGGCCCCGGGTGAGGCGAGCCGCGAAAAGGTCGTTGACGTCCTCGCCCCAGCCCATTTCGTAGGGCCCCAGGGAATTGGCCAAAAGAATTCTTTTCATCTTGAGCCCCCTTCATTCCTGTTTCGGGTGACTTCCAAAAAGCCTCCCTGAAAGAATGGCTCAATTTTCCCGGAAAAAGTTTGACTAGTCGCCCGGGCCGATAAGTCCGGGCCAATTTTATTGTCCGATTCTATAAGACCGGACCTCCCCGTTGATTTCGGACGCCAGTTTACTTCCTGGAATACCTGGAGAAACGTGGCCGCAGGCCAGCCGGGCATGGCCAGGCGTATTTTCCTCCCGGGACGGGCCTGGAAGGGCGCTTGGAGGGGGCGGCAGGCCGAAAGCCGGGTTTTTGACCGGGCTTTTCCGGGGCCGGGCGGCTTTTCCGGCCCCGGAAAAGCCTCATTCCTGGGGCAGGATGACCACCTTCATCGAATCCCCGGCCCGGGCCACCAGGCCGAATCCTTTGCCCGTTTCCGCCAGGGGAAGCCGGTGGGTGATCATGCCATTCACCTGAACCCGTTGGAAGCGGATGAGCGCCAGGGCGTCCTGGATGTCCACCGGGGCCGCGCCGTAGGATGTGACCAGGCTCACGCCGTCCTTCCAGATGTCCCAGACCGGCAGGGCGAGCGTCTCCCCGGGCTTCAAGGGGGCGAAGAACAGGATGACGCCCCCCCGCTCCACGCAGGCAAGGGCCTGTTCCATGGCGGAAACCGCCCCGGCGCAGACGATGACGAGGTCCGCGCCTTTTCCGCCATTGGCCTCCCGGAGCCGGGCCGGGACGTCCCCCCCGGCATTGGTCACAAAATCCGCGCCGAACTTTTTCGCCATGTCCAGGCGGAAGGGGTTAAGGTCCGTGGCCATGATCCGTCCGGCCGAAAGGGCCCGGGCCAGGGCCACGTGGAGCAGGCCCGAGATCCCGGCCCCCAGGACCAGGACGCTCTTTGCCGGGGCCATGCCCGCGGCCCGCTGGCCCCGGAGGGCGCAGGCCAGGGGCTCCACAAAGGTGGCGTCCTCGTCCGAGACCTCGTCCGGGATCCTGAACACCCCCTTTTTCTCCAGGTTCACGGCCGGCACCCGGAGGTACTCGGCAAACCCGCCGGGGTCGAAGTTGGTGGAGCGCAACAGGTCGCAGGCGGTGGCGTGGCCGGAAAGGCAGAGGGGGCACACGCCGCAGGGCACGTGGTGGGACACGAACACCCGGTCCCCGGCCGCGAACTCCGTGACTCCCTCCCCGGCCTCCACCACCTGGCCCGCGATCTCGTGGCCCAGGACCCGGGGGGCGCTTTTCACGCGGTACCATTCCATGACGTCGCTGCCGCAGATGCCGCTGGCCAGGACCTTCACCAGAAGCTCGCCGGGCCCGATGCCGGGCACCGGCCGCTCCTCGATCCTCAGGTCATTGTTTTTGTAGTAGGTGGCGACCCGCATCAGGCGCTCTTTTCCGCCTCGAAGATTTCCATGGCCGTGCCCGGGTCCGCGCCCTGGTGGACCACGGCCCACAGGGCCTTGGCCATGGCCTTGGGATGCTCGTGCTGCCAGATGTTGCGGCCCAGGTTGACGCCCTTGGCCCCCCGGGTCATGCCGTCGTGTACGAACTCGAACACGCCCCGGTCCTCCACCTTGGGGCCTCCGGCCATGATGACGGGCACCGGGCAGCCGTCGGCCACCTTCTCGAAGTTCTCGCACCAGTAGGTCTTCACCACCCGGGCCCCCAACTCGGCGGCGATGCGGCTGGCCAGGGCCAGGTACCGGGCGTCGCGCTTTTCCAACTCCTTGCCCACGGCTGTGACGGCCATGACCGGGATGCCGTAACGCTCGCACTCGTTCACCAGCCGGGCCAGGTTCATGAGGGACTGGCGCTCGTAGTCCGTGCCCACGAAGATGGAGATCCCCACGGCCGTGGCGTTCAACCGGAGGATCTCCTCCATGTCCGTGAAGAGTTCCTCGTTGGCCAGGTCCGCGCCGATGACCGACGAGCCCCCGGAGACCCGGAGGATGACGGGGACCGTGCTGTCCGCGGGGATGCAGTTGCGGAGCACCCCCCGGGTGATAAAGAGCCCGTCCGCGTATTGGGTGAGCCCCTCGATGGTCTTGCCGGGCTTTTCCAGCTTCCGGGTGGGGCCTTGGAAATAGCCGTGGTCAATGGGAAGAAACATGCAGTGCCCGTCCGCCTGAAACAAACGGGACAAACGGTTTTCCATTCCCCAGTCCATGAACGCCTCCTTGCGTGGGGAAGCCGTCCCCGGCCCCCCGGTCAATGATTTTCGCGTTATGCTCCCTTTTTCCGCGGCAAAAAGAGCTTTCTTGTTTTTCGGTATGCCCGCCGCCGGGCCAGGTCAGTCCCCCTCGAACTCGCACAGGGCAAAGACCTTGTGCCTGGCGATCCTCTCCCGGCCCTTCAGGTCCGGAAGCTCCACCACAAAGGCGCACTCCAGGATCTCGCCCCCCAGTTGCTCCACCAGCTTCACGGCCGCGGACACGGTGCCCCCGGTGGCGATGAGGTCGTCCACGATGAGGACCTTTTCCCCCGGGCTTATGGCGTCCTCGTGCATCTCCACCACGTCGGAGCCGTATTCCAGGGTGTATTCCGCCTGGATGCACTTGTGGGGCAGCTTTCCCTTTTTCCGCACGGGGATGAACCCCACCCCCATCATATGGGCCAGCACTGCGCCGAAGATGAAGCCCCGGGCGTCGATGCCCACGATCTTGTCCACGTGTATTTCGCGGTAGCGCTCGTGGAAGACGTTCATGGTGGCCTTGAAGGTCTCCGGGTCCGAAAGGAGCGTGGTGATGTCCCGGAACATGACGCCCTTGATGGGCCAGTTGGGCACGGTCCGGATTTTTTCGGCAAGGTTCATCTCTTTTTCCTTTCCGGGTGAAGGGGAAAACCTGGGATCGTCCGTCACTTGATCCTCTTGACCACCTCCACGAGGATGGCCTTTATGTTTTTCGCGTTCCGGTGGAACACCTCCAGGATCTCGTCCCAGGACACCGGCTTCTCGTCGGTCTTCCAGCAGTCGTAATCCGTGCTCATGGCGATGGCGGCGTAGGGGATTTCCGCCTCGTTGGCCAGGCAGGCCTCCGGGGCGATGCTCATGTTGATGATGTCCCCGCCCCACAGGCGGAACATGTTGGATTCGGCCCGGGTGGAAAACCGGGGGCCCTCGATGGTGATGAGCGTCCCCTTGTTGTGGGCCGTAAATCCCAGGTCCCGGGTGGTTTTGACCAGGGCCTGGCGCAGGCTCTCGTCAAAAGGGTCGGCCATGGCGCAGTGCCTGGCGCCCTGCTCAAAGGAATCGAAGAACGTATTCTTCCGGAGCCGGGTGAAATCGATGAACTGGTTCGGGATCACGAAATCACCCCGGCCGATCTCTTCGCGCAGGCTCCCGCAGGCCGTGGTGGCGATGATATGGGTGGCCCCCACCTCTTTCAAGGCATGGACATTGGCCCGGTAGTTCACCTGGGAGGGCGACAGGCTGTGCTCCTTGCCGTGCCGGGCCAGGATGGCCACGGGCACCCCGTTGATCTGCCCCTGGGTGATGGGGGAGGAGGGCAGCCCGTAGGGGGTCTTCAGGACCCCGGCCTCGCCGTCGGCCAGGATGCCGGGATCATCGAGCCCTGAACCTCCAATGATGCCAATCTTGATCATGGTGCCGCCTTTCCTCGAAAAGGTTGATGCCGGCCGGCGTTTCTCCGTTACAGGCCAGCCTTGGCCCGGATGGCTTCGGCCCGGTCGGTCCTTTCCCAGGTGAAGTCCGGGTCGTTGCGCCCGAAGTGCCCGTAGGCCGAGGTCTTCCGGTAGATGGGCCGCAAAAGGTCCAGTTGCCGGATGATGGCCGCGGGACGGAGGTCGAATACCTCGGTGACGATTTCCTTGAGCCGGGAGGCCGGCACCCGGCCTGTTCCCATGGTGTCCACGAGGATGGAAACCGGCTCGGCCACGCCGATGGCGTAGGCCACCTGGACCTCGCATTTCCGGGCCGCCCCGGAGGCCACGATGTTTTTCGCGATGTAACGGCCCATGTACGAGGCGCTCCGGTCCACCTTGGAGGGGTCCTTGCCCGAGAAGCACCCGCCGCCGTGGCTGCCCTGGCC